>Ga0256404_1001491_pt1 | contig 56172 bp, 51 predicted proteins | sample RumenRJG_01DNA_FD_185990 | JGI IMG/M metagenome (GOLD analysis project Ga0256404, IMG submission 185990) | Bovine rumen microbial communities from Lethbridge, Alberta, Canada - RJG_01 | ecosystem: Host-associated > Mammals > Digestive system > Stomach > Rumen | place: Canada: Alberta | collected... | reverse complement strand
GTACAATCCTTTCGTTGGTTTTAATGTTTTTTTTGCAATTATATTATACCACAAAAAGAAGAGCTTTGCACTACCTTTCGGTGTGCGAAGCTCTCTTTTTTGCTCTAGGGCTGCAACAGCCCCTTTTTTGTTTCTGACAAATATTTCTGCCGCCGCGGCTGATGTTGACAAAATATGCGGTGCGTGGTATATTTATTATTGTAACACACACAAACACCAATGGAGAACGCATATGCAGACGCTTACAGAGAAAACCGCGGCTGACGCTGTGCAGGAGGAATCCCGCGAGCAGAAAACACAGCAGCCAAGCGAAAAGAAAAAGAGAAAATTCCCTTTGAGCATACAGCTTTGCGTGGCTCTTGGGATTATTCTCGGTGCAGTGCTGCTTGAAGTCATCGCGGTCAACAGTACCGCATTCAGCGACTGGTACCGCGCGCACATCTATCCTATATGGGTGAATACATACGGCAGGCTGACCTCGCTTTTCCCGTTTTCAGTCGGGGAGATACTGATAATGATAGCAGTGTTCGGCATACCTGCCTCGCTTATCGCTATGATAGCCTTGCTCATCATCAAAAAAGGTAAGCGCAAAAAGGTCGGCAAGGTGTTCGGGTATGTGTATCTGTGGATAGTCACATTCGTTGTGGTGGTGCAGGTGAACAACTGCTTTGTGCTGTACCGCACCTCGAATTTTGCAAAGACCAACGGTATCCCCGAAAACCAGCACACAAACGAGCAGCTTGAAATGCTTGGCGACGCGATAGTTGTTCAGCTTAACGAGGCGGCAGAAAAGGTCGAGCGCGACAGTGAAAACCGCATCGTGATGAAGTGCGACTATGATGAAACGGCGAAAAAGGCGATGAAGGCTCTTGGCAAGGAGTTCAAGAACCTTGACGGGTACTACGTCACGCCAAAGCCGATAACCTGCTCGTTCCTTATGAGCCAGATGAACCTCACGGGGATATATTTCCCCTTTTCTATGGAGGCAAATTACAATAACGACTGCTACAAGGCAAAGCTCCCATGTACCGTCTGCCACGAGCTTGCGCACACGCGCGGCTATATACAGGAGGACGAGGCGACGTTCATCGCGGTGCTTGCGTGTATCCGCAGTGATAATGCGTATTATAAGTATGCGGGCTATCTTACCGCGCTGACTTATGTGCGCAACAAGATATTTGACTACGCAGACGACGATAAAAAAGCGGAGTTCGACTCCAGGATATCCGACAAGGTGTGGGCGGATATAGACGCAAACAGAGAGTATTGGGACAGTGTCAAGGAAAAAGAGGACACCGTTTTCGATACCGAAACAGTCAGCAAGCTATCCTCCGATTTCGTTGACAGCAACCTAAAGCTTAACGGTGTCGAGGACGGCAGCAAGTCATACGGCAGAATGGTGGATCTTATGCTCAACTATTTTATTGATAAAAAATCTGACAGATCGTGAGGGTGAGAGAGTGACATATACATTCACAACCAAAGACCCCGCGCAGACTATCGCGCTCGGCGAGCAGATAGGCAGGCGGCTTCGCGGCGGCGAGGTGATAGCATACAGCGGCGGTCTTGGCGTGGGAAAAACAACGATAACACGCGGTATCTCGCTCGGTATGGGACTCGGTGACGAGGTGACAAGTCCGACCTTTGCGCTCGTGAACGAGTATGCGGGCGGAAAAAGAAGTCTTTGCCACTTTGATATGTATCGCATAAACGGCGGACTTGATCTGGAAACAACGGGCTTTTACGACTACCTCGACGGCAATAACGTGCTTGCGGTGGAGTGGAGCGAGAATATCGCTGACGAGCTGCCCGATGACTGCATAAAGATAAACATACAGCGCGTTGATGATACCACGCGCATAATTACAGTAGACGGAGATGAAAGATTTGCGGATATTGGGAATTGACACAAGCGGCAAGGTCGCATCTGTTGCGCTGCTTGACGGCGAAGTGCTGATGTGGGAAAAGTCGGTGTACACCACGCTGACTCATTCGCAGGTGATATTGCCTATGGTCGGGCAGGCGCTTGCCGAAACGGGCTTTGAGCTTGCGGACATAGACTGCGCCGCAGTCGCAGCAGGCCCCGGTTCATACACAGGTCTGCGCATAGGCATAGGTGCGGTCAAGGGTATGTGCGAGGGCTGCAAAACGCTCGGATGCGCGGGAGTTTCGACTCTGCTCGCGCTTGCATACAATTGCATCAGCTTTAAAGGCAGGATAATCAGCGTGATGCGCGCCCGCCCGAACATCTCGTATGTCGGCGAGTTTGAAAGCGACAGCCGCAGCATAAAGCGTGTGAGCCCTGACAGAGTCGCAAATGACAGCGAGGTTTTTGAGGGATATGATACCTCAAGCCCCGTAATGCTTGTCGGCGACAACGCAGAGGTGATAAAGCAGACGTTTTTCAGCGGCGATGAAAACGTGTTCACCGCAAATGCCGCAGATGTGCTGCAAAGGGCAGGTTCGCTGTGCCTTGCGGTAAATGCAGACCAAAGCCTTGTCACGTCAGCTGACAGGCTGGAGGTATCCTACCTGCAGGCGACAAAGGCAGAAAAGGACAAGGCACATTCGGATAAATAAGCAATACAGGAGGAAGTAAAATGAAGATAGCAATAGGAAACGACCACGCTGCACCGCAGCTTAAAGAGGCAGTAAAGCAGCATCTTGAGCAAAGAGGCTTTGAGGTAGTCGATGTCGGCTGCGCGCAGGGCGAGCGCTGTGACTATCCCGACAAGGCGGTTGAGGTCTGCGAAAAGGTGACAAGCGGCGAGTGCAAGCTCGGCATACTCATCTGCGGAACGGGACTTGGAATGTCCTACGCAGCCAATAAGGTCAAGGGCATAAGGGCAGCTTGCTGTTCGGACTATTTCTCCGCGCGCCTTTCAAGAGAGCATAATGACGCAAATGTGCTTTGCTTCGGCGCAAGGGTAGTTGGCGAGGGTACTGCAATAGACCTTGTGGATATATTCATCGACACACCGTTTTCGGGCGACGAAAGACACCAGCGCAGAATTGATAAGATAACTGCTATCGAGAATAAGTAATACGCATAACAAAAGTCCGGGAGAGTATCCCGGACTTGTTTTTTTGAGATTAGAATTATTAGTTTTGTGCCTTGACTTTGTTTAAGGGGGAAACCTATAGGGAAGACAAGTGGGGCTGCGCTACCTATAAGGACTTGCCAAGGACAAGACAGGTTTTTTCGCCCAGCCTTTTTCTCGTAAAAGAAAGGCAAATTGTCCTGCGGACAATACGCGGGTCAAGGGCAGAGCCCTCTAAAATGCGAAGCTTTTTTGCGCTGCTCCGCAGACGGCGGAATACCCTGACGCTTCGCGCGCTCGGCAAGGGGTGAATTTCAAACAGTCCTGTGGACTGTTTGAAATGAGGTTTACCAAGGCTGCGCCTTGCTAAGCCCTGCAAGAGAGGGCGTGCCCCTGCGGAGAATACCTCCACCATTTTTCTGCAATCCGCCTGCAAAAAGGTGGATTGAATGGCTCTTGTTTAGGGGGCTTTCCGGTCGCCCCCTAAAACCCCTTCGGGCACACACTACTACATAGTGCGAAACTCAATTCTGATTTACCGCTTGCGCTATCGTTTCAGTCTTGTAAAGATAAACACGGCAGCTGCCGCTATCACGAACACCCACATCAGCGCAAAAACGACCTTTTTGAGTATCCTCCACACCAGCCACAGCACAAGCAGGAAAACAATAAGGAACAAAAAGCCAAAGACCCTTATCCCAAAGGGCGTTGACAGAAAGCCTCTGCGCTTGACAACGCTGATGACTGCGCCGTTTTCTACGGTTATCCAAACCGTGTCGCCTACGCTGACATCTATCCCCGACGGCGCTGGTGAGGATATCTGCACAAATCCGTTCGCGTCGGCGTATTCGTAAGTGAGCATATCACCGCTTATGCTGATTATCTTTGCCTTGTACGTTTCTTTCATAATTCTCTCCTAATGTCTTTCGATAAACGCTTTGAGTGCGTTTGTGTATTTTTCAAAGTCTATGTAACAGCTCAGCGCGTGGTATGCGCCGTCTATCAGCACAAGCTGCTTTTCGCCCTTTGCTGCGGCGTAGTTGAGCTTGCTCATATAAGTCGGCACAAAGTTATCAAGCGTGCCGTGGAAGAATATCACGGGCAGCGTACAGTGCGAGAGCGTCCGCCTTGCGCTGCACTCCGAAAAGTCAAACCGCGCGAATATCCGTGCGTAAAGCTCCGCCATATCGACAAACGGGAACGGCGGCAGATGCATCATTTCCTTTGCAACGTGGCGGAAAACATCATCGGGAGATGTAAAGCCGCAGTCGGCAATAAGTCCGCATACGTTTTTCGGCAGATCGGCAGAGGGCGACATCAGCACCGATGCCGCGCCCATCGACACGCCGTAAAGATATATCTTGTGATTCGGGTGCATATTCGCATAATGCCGAGCCCAAGATGCGATGTCAAAGCGCTCCTTTATGCCGTAGGTGATGTGCTTTCCGCCGCTGCGCCCGTGGCTGCGCTCGTCAATAAGCAAAATGTTGAGGTGCATCTCATCGTACAGCCAGCGTATGATACCGCCGAAATCACCAAGACCGTAGCCGCGCCAGCCGTGGCAGAGAATGACCGTTTTCTTGCTGCCCGCATAAGCCAGATAGCTTGCGTAAAGCGGCAGTCCGTCAAAGGATATGATCCTCTCCTGAACATACGGCTGTGCCCTGAACCAGTCTCTGCCTGCTTCAAATGCAGGGCGCACGGACAGATCCTGCTGCCTCTCGGGGCTGTTGTCGGGGAAAAGCGATCGCAGCCTGGGTATAACGTACAGGTTTTTTGACACGCCAAAACGGTATATCGCTGCCGAAATGCACAGCGTGCCTGCGGATAAAGCCGCGGCTGCACCAAGTATTGCTCTTTTCATTTTCATATCCTCACGCCTCCTTTGAAACATCTCCTCGCTAACGATAGTATAGCATATTCCGAGCGTTTTGTACATACCTTGATCTTCCAAAAATTATGTGGGCATTTTGACGGACAATTGCAAAAATCGAGGCATTTTTGAGCATTATTTATCGGCATTTGAAAACTTTTTTTGAATTTGAGGGAGTTTTTCTTCTCTCAAAAGAGGGCAAAGCAGACCTATATATAGTACAGGAAAATTTTACACATTCAATACATTGACATTATTTTTAACAAAGCTTTAAATCAGCTCAAATGACCGCACAAAAGGTTACAAAGTGTTGACAAATCGGCATTTTGCCGTATTGACAGTGCATAAAAGATTTGTTATAATGTAATAAATTCTCGCGAATAAGAAAAGTAATTTTGTTTATTTGTCACTTTCGGAGGTCGAAAATGAGTATAATAAAGAAATTAACAGGAGCTGTCTGCGCTCTTGCACTTTGTGTACAGACCGCATCGGCTGTTTTTGCACAGCAGGCACAAACAGGTATGCATACCGACAGCGGCGTGGCTGTTGCGAGCCTTGATGCACAGGTCGATGTTGATGCAAAGTACCTTGAGGGCATTGATGTGAACGATGACCCGTCATACATAAAGTTTATGAAAAATCAGCAGAAGGTGGGCGTGACCGATTTCACCTCGCTGGTAACACATCAGGCGAAGTTCAATTCATTCAATAAGATCTACGGTATTGACGTTTCTGTATATAACGGCGATATCGACTTTGAAAAGGTAAAGGCGGAGGGCTACTCCTTCGTTATCGTCCGTGCGGGCGCAAGAGGCTATGGCTCCGCAGGCAAGATGATCGAGGACAGCCGTTTTGAAGAGCACGTTGACAACGCTCACAAGGCAGGACTTATGGTCGGCGCTTACTACTATACGCAGGCTGTGAACAAAGCAGAGGTCAAGCAGGAGGTAGATGTTACGCTGCGCAAGATAGGCAGCAGAAAGCTCGAGATGCCTGTCTACTTTGACATCGAGCCTGCTTATGACTGGAACGGCGCACCCGGCAGACTTGTTGCGGCTAACCTCTCCAAGGCGCAGAAAGCAGACCTTTGCAAGTATTTCTGTGACCTTATCAACAACGCAGGCTATCAAAGCGGCGTAACTTCCTGCAAATCGTGGTTTGAGTGGGAAATTGATATGAGCAGCCTCGAAAAGCAGTATGACGTTTGGCTCGCACATTATACCAACAGCACGAACTATGCCAGCGACTACAATATGTGGCAGTTCAACAGCACAAGAAAAGTCAACGGCGTTTACTCCAACTATACCGACCAGGACGTAAGATATATCGAAATGACCAAGCCCAGCGGCGCGCTGAAAATAACAGCATCCGCAAGCGGAACAAATGTTGTGCTCAAATGGGACGCTATCGCAAATACCAAAGGCTATACGGTCTACAAAAAAGATGTAAACGGCACCATAAACAAGATAAGCACCGTTACAGGTACTACTCTCACCGTTACAAGAGAGCAGACTGATACCTACTACTACGTTCAGGGCTATAACTATACAGGCGGCAGCTATTACTATTCCGACCTTTCAAACGGCGCAAAGGTCGCAGGTCTGTCGGTGACCAACGCTGATGTTACAAAGCTTGCAGGCAGCAACAGATATGCTACCGCGGCACTTGTTTCAAAGCAGTGCTTCCCAAGCATCTCAAATACCGTGATACTTGCGGCAGGCGACAGCTATGCGGATTCTCTCGTTTCCGCACCGCTTGCAAATGCGTTCAATGCCCCCGTCCTTCTCACCTATAAGGATATGCTCCCTGATGCAACAGTCAAGGAGATGTCAAGGCTCGGCGCGGCAAAGGCTTATCTGATCGGCGGCGAGGGCGTTATCTCAAAGAAAGTTGAAGATCAGCTCAAAGCAAAGGGCATTACTCCGCTGAGAATACACAGCTCCTACGTTCCCGACAGATACGGTACTGCGGTCTATGTTTCGGCGAATATGGACATCGCGCGCGGAAAAGCCCCTACTGACGTGTTTATCGCATACGCAAACGGCTATGCCGATACGCTTGCAGTCAGCAGCATTGCGGCTATGAAGAACGCACCGATACTGTATATAAACGGCAGCGGTCTGCTTGACGGTTCTACAAAGTACTATCTTGACAGTATCAAGGGTACGCTGAAGAACATCTATATCATCGGCGGAACAGGCGTTATCAGCTCAAAGGCTGAAAGTACGCTCGCACCGTACGGCACAGTCAAAAGGCTCGCAGGCAGCAACAGATATGAGACCTGCGTTGCAGTCAACAACTACTTCTCAAGCATTCTCTCGGGCAAGAGCGTATGCCTTACCACAGGGCAGAATTACCCCGATGCGCTTTCGGGCGGCGTGCTTGCCGCAAAGAATAAAGCGCCTATGATGATAGTTGATTCCGTGCTTTCGGCTAACCAGAAGTCGTACCTTAATGCAAAGGCGCCATCATTGTTTTACACGCTCGGCGGCAACAGTATCAATATGAACCTTGTACAGCTCGCTGTCAACGGCAAATAAAGTGGTTTTTAACAACAGAGCAGGCAATAGTCTGTTCTGTTGTTTTCATCTTCTTTTCAGCATTCTTTCTTTGCTCTTTCACAAAACCAACATAATAAACGGGTAATATATATTCAAGGTCACAAGGACACCGCAGAGAAACTTAAGCAAATGCAGAAAGATTTTTTGAAAGCTCCTGTCAAATAATACTTTCACCTTCATATAGAATAGGCAGTCGCTCCCGATGAATAATCGGGACACGCTGCCAAAAAAACAACGATTTCTCCACACTTTTTCTTTTTTTCATAATTATACTTCATTTCGGGAAAAGAGACTGCCTTGCGCGGTCTCTTTTTCTTGTGCATACAAATAGTTGTATTGTGTAAAATCACGATGCTTTTTTTAAGCCCGAAGGCTTTGCAAAGCAGAAAAGCTTTCGTTTGCGGCTCGTTTTTCGTGCAGTTTTGTGCCGTTTACGAAATATAAATTTCGACACATTTGCGCTGTAACCCGAAGTTACAAAACGGTAACAGGAACTTTTTCGGACAGTTGAAAACTCACTTTGCGGCAGATATTTTTGTTGAAAAGTCGGTTGAAAATGTTAAAAAACCATAGTTTTCAACAGCTGCGGGGGTCTGTTTCCTCAAAACTTTCAACATCTGTACATTTTTTGAGACCGTTTAACTTGTAACCTTTGAGATTTAATATCTTTAAAGTGTCCCGAAAAATGTACATAAATCTTTATAAAGCAAGCCGAAAAATTACAGCGTACAGTTTCGTAAAGCGGCAGGTTTGTGTTGTGCAAATTGCGCAAATAAGCATAGGTGCATCGGAACAAATTGCCAAAAACACCGAAAATAGCGGGATATGCTTTACACAGCAACGGTTTTGTGCTATTATGTATTCTGTTGTAAAGCGCAGATGTGCGCAATTTGTTAGTAAGAAAGGAAAGGTAAAATGAAAGGTATTTTCAAAAGAATAGCTTGCGCGGCTATGGCTGCGGCTATGCTGTTCACAGTAGGCTGCGGCAGCTCGTCTTCAAGCAGCAGCGACAGCAGCAAGGCAGGCAGTGACGACTCACTCAAAAAGGTAATGGACGCAGGCAAGCTCGTGCTCGGTCTTGACGCTACATTCAAGCCGATGGGCTATACAGACGAGAACGATAAGATCGTAGGCTTTGACATCGACCTCGCTGAAGAAGTCTGCAAAAGAATGGGCATCAAGCTCGAAACATACGGCGTAAACTGGGACACCAAGGAGCAGGATCTCAACGCAGGTACGATCGACTGCATCTGGAACGGTCTTTCGGTAAGCGACGAGAGAAAAAAGCAGATGCTTATGAGCGAGCCGTATATGAACAACGTAATGGTGTTTATGGTCGATAAGGACAGCGGTATCAACAGCAAGGACGACCTCAAGGGTAAGAAAGTCGCTGTACAGAACGGCTCGACTGCGCAGGAGCTTCTGAAAGAATCAAACATCGCAGGCGACATCACCATCACCGAGCTTGCTACAAACGTTGAGGCTATGCAGCAGCTCGATCTCAAAATGGTCGATGCAGTTTTCCTTGATTCTGTTGTTGCAAACTACGAGATAACCTCGGCAAATAAGAACTGCAAGACCATTGAAGATCCCGACTACGCAGAGGAGTATGCTATCGGCTTCAAGCTCGGCTCAAACGAGCTTTGCAAGAAGATCGAGGAAACACTCAAGGAAATGAAGAAGGACGGCAAGGTCGCAGAGATCTCTAAAAAGTGGTTCGGCGAGGACGTTACCACTATCAAGTAAGACATATATACAGACTGCCCGATGTGTGTCGGGCAGTTTTTTGTTTGTACGGCTGTTTACAATAAGGCAGGTTTGTGATATAATCATATTACCGATCTTGATAAAGCTTACATCGGGCTTTGTTCCGAGGAGTTTTATAGCAAATAAAAGTTTTGATAAGAGGTGCGAAAAGTTGAACAGCGATGTGTTTTCAGACGTGCTGCAGCAGCTTGAACAAAGACCCGATCGGCTTTCGGACATCAGGCTGTGGCTCTTTGTTGCTGTAAATACCGCAAGGGCACTGATTGACAGCACGGATAAACAGGCACTTGAAAACGCCGTGTTTACCGATTGCAAAAGCGTCAGCGAGATACAGTACGGCTTTGATATGATACAGGGCAGATACGGCAGAAAGTTCCGTTCGTCAACAGATGCACGGTATAACTACCTTTGCTCACTTGTGGCGTTTTTTTCCGACAGGGAGCTGACGCAGGAGGAACTCGTGCTGACACAGCAGTATAATAAGGTCGATAAGTACCTGATCTATGAATTGTGAAACATCTGGAGGAACAGACAGACTATGGCAAGCAAAAAAGAGTATCTCGAATTTGTTTTGGAGCAGCTCTCGCAGCTTGAGGGCATCACTTACAAGGCGATGATGGGCGAGTTCATTCTATACTATCAGGGCAGGATCTTCGGCGGTATCTATGATGACAGATTTCTCGTAAAGCCCACCGGATCAGCAAAAAGGCTGATGCCCGCAGCGCCGCTTGAGCTTCCCTACGAGGGCGCAAAGCCGATGCTGCTCGTTGAGGATATCGACGACAGGCAGTTCCTTTGCGGACTTGTTGAGGCGATGCTTGATGATCTGCCCGAGCCAAAGAAAAAGAAAAAATAATAACAAGGAGATCGCTATGAAAAAGTGGTATGATGAGGAATATGAGTTTACGGTCGAGGTGACGGGTTTTCTTCACGGCGACAAGACCGAGAGATACTGCCGCAACGGCGAGGAGATAGGCGATAAATATACCTGCACATACGGCTGTCCCGTGAACGAGCAGGGCTATGGCATCTGCTCAAAGACAATGATGATGCTGTATCCGCTGATGGAGGCAGTCCGCAGCGGCGGCGACCTTGAAAACCTCGGCGGCGACAGTAAATATACTAAAACTATCGTCTGCCCCGACGGGTGCGTGATATTCAGACTGACGGCAAAGCCGCTTGGCAACGAGAACTTTCATAAGGGCGGTTTTTGGGAATATCCCGACGAGACATAAGTGAGGGAGAAAAATAGAACTGCACGTTCTATTTTGGGGGCTTTCCGCAAATTTGCGCCCGTCCAATCCCCTTCGGGTACAAACCTTAATACAAAGCAAAGGTGTTCAAAATGAAGAATAAGGTCTCAAACGGGATATTATTTTTGTGGACATGCTTTATTGCATTTTCATTCCCGTTTTGTTTTGGCTGGATATTTCTTGATATTACAGGTCATTCAAAGGGTTATGGTTATGACCTCGGCTCAGAAGAAAGCATCTCCGTAATTTTCGGGGTGGTCGAGCTGCTGATATGGCTGGCAATAGTCTTACCTTCGGAAAAATGTATTTTTCGCAAAGCAAAGAACAAAGGCAAGGTGTTTGTCGCCGCAATGGCGGTGATATTTGTTGCCCTTGCTGTCGTGAGTGTCTTTGCTATGGGTGGCTGGTCAAAATACTTAAAAGATGTTTTTAACATAAAATAATAAGGAGTTCAGAATGAAGATAGAAAGACGTTTCCCTGCGTTCACCGTTTCAAAAAAAGGCGAGCGCGAGATAAAAAGCGGACACCCGTGGGTGTATGACAACGTTATAACGGCAGCTCCGGAAAACTGCGAAAACGGCTGTATCGCCGATGTTTTCTCGCAGTCGGGCAAGTACCTCGGCAGCGGCTTTTACAGCGAAAAAAGCAAGATACGCATAAGGCTGCTTTCAAACAATGCCAACGAAACCTTTTCCGACAGCTTTTTTGAGCGCCGCGTGCAGTACGCGATAGACTACCGCAAGACCGTAATGGGCGATGACTTTTCTGCGTGCAGACTTATCTTCGGCGAGTCCGACGGACTTTGCGGACTGACCGTTGACAAGTACGGCGATATCCTCGTTTCGCAGGTGCTTTCGTTCGGCATCGACAAGAAAAGGGACGTGATATACAAGGCGCTTTGCGGCTGCCTTGCCAAAGACGGTATCACCGTGCGCGGCATTATGGAGAGAAACGATGTCGCGATACGCGAGCTTGAGGGGCTGGAGCAGTACAAGGGCTGGTATAAGGCGGACTATCTGCCCGATCCGCCCTCACCTGTCACCGAGATAACCGAGAACGGCATAGTCTACACCGTTGATGTAGAGAACGGACAAAAGACAGGGTTCTTCCTTGACCAGAAATACAACCGCCTTGCCGTTGCAAAGATAGCCAAGGGCAAAAAGGTGCTTGATTGCTTCACCCACACGGGTTCGTTCGCGCTCAATGCCGCAAAGGGCGGTGCGGCGCACGTTACAGCGGTCGATGTTTCGCAGTTCGCGGTCGATACGGCAAGGGAAAATGCCGTAAAGAACGGGCTTGAAGGCAGTATGGACTTTTTGTGCGCAGATGTTTTCGATCTTTTGCCCGAGCTTGCTCAAAAAGGCTCGGACTACGATCTTATCATACTCGACCCGCCCGCATTCACCAAAAACCGAAAGACTGTCGGGAACGCGCAAAAGGGCTACAAGGAGATCAACTACCGCGCAATGAAGCTGCTTCCGCGCGGCGGCTACCTTGCGACCTGCTCGTGCTCGCACTTTATGGATAACGAGCTGTTCGTGAAGATGCTGATGTCCGCGGCAGCCGATGCAGGCGTGAGCCTTAAAATGATAGAGGCAAGGCGGCAGTCGTGCGACCACCCGATAATGCTCAGCGTCCCCGAGACCGATTATCTGAAATTCTACCTGTTCCAGATCGTATGAAAAAGGGGGTATATGTTATGGTATTCCTGTTTTTCGCAGGGATAGTTTTCACGCTGGCAGTAGGCGTTCTGAGCTGTCTTGACTGGTGGAAAAAGCACGTCCCCGCATCGCAGGTGTTCTTCTGGGGGATAACCGCGCTTTTGCTGGTCAATATGTTCTACACCGTGTTCAATATCAAAAGCATTACCGTCAAGCCGTTCAAGGAGATAATGATCTTTCTGTCGGCAGTGACGTTCATAGTGCTTATCTATACGTCTGTGATAATGCTGATAAAGTATATCCTCGGATTTATTTTCAGCGGATTTTTAAAGCCGACCAATCCGTTTCTGCGATTTGTGAAAGAGCGTGCGATGACCCTGCCCGTGCTTGTTGGTATAACAACGCTTGTTGGCATTATCGGCTATATCCATATGGGACAGATTACTACTGTCGATTACGAGATAAACACCCCAAAAGCCTCGCAGAACAAGAGCATTACCGCGGCTGTGATAGCCGATACACACATAGGCATCTCGGCGCACAAAAGCACGATAGATACTATCGTTGAGCATATAAACGCGATAGATCCCGATGTGGTCTTTCTTGTCGGTGATATTTTTGACGAGAATACTACGGTCGATGAAATGGAGTATTTCAGCGAGAAATTCAAGCAGGTCAAGAGCAGGTACGGCTCGTTCTTTGTCTACGGAAACCACGAGAATATGCAGAGCGAGGACGTTTCAAAGTACATAAAGCAAGCGGGCATCACGATACTTGAGGACAGCACGGCGGTCATCGCAGGCGACATAACGCTCGTTGGTATGCTCTCGGAGTACGATTCGTCGGGCGATCCGATAGAGCGCATCTTCAAACAGCAAAAGGTCGATACGAAAAAGCCTGTTATCGTGCTCAAACACGAGCCGCTGAAGATAGATGATATATCAAAGGCAGGCGCGGACGTGTCCGTTCACGGTCACACGCACGGTGAGCAGTTCCCGCTGACCTATCTGCCGTTCTCGTTTCTGAACGATATGATGTGCGGCACGAAACAGTTCGGTGATATGACCGCGTTCACCACGCAGGGCGCAGGCGGCTGGGGATTTCATTTCAAGCTCCCCGCAAAAAGCGAGGTCGCACGGGTGAAGATAAATTTCGGCGTTAAGGGCTGACAAAGCTCAAAGGAGGAAATATGGCACATATAGATAATCCGCGTGAGGAGTTCTCGAAAAGCACAGGCATAGGCATACCGCTTTTTCTGATGCTTATGTATTATGCCGTCAATATCGCTATGGTGATAATTGCGGTGATAGCTTTCTTTGGGTTCAGAAATGACTATGAAAACCAGAAGAAGCTGATGTTCGCAACGCTGCGGGGCGAAAGCTCTGCGCTGTCCGAAGCGATAGAGCAGGACGGCGGAAACTACACTGTCAGCTACGACAAGCTCGGTGAGGAGTACCAAAAGTACTTTGACAAGGACAAGCTGAAGTCAATGACATCGGGCGGCAAGACCAAGCAGGAGTTCATCATCAGCGTGCTTGACAGCGAGGTGTACTCGCCGATAAGCACCAAAACAAAAGTGCTTGCCTATATCAGCGCAGGGCTGCTTTTGTGGCTGGTACTGCGCTCTCTGCGGCAGATACGCGCATTATACTGAACGATCACAGGCAGCCTCGTCAGCGGGGCTGCTCTTTTTCTTATGTGAAAGTCAGATGAAATATTTGCCCAAAGGCGCGCAAAACTTGACATTTCGTGTTAGATTAACTATAATATATATATATTTTCACAACAATAGGGGACAGACCAGATCACAGAAATTTGAGGGGTTCGATGACTGATTTCGTTTTTAACAGAAAGGAACTGAAGAAAAAAGCACGCGGCGCTATGAAGCTCAATTACTTTGCTTGTGTAGCGGTGTGCTTTATTATGGTATTTCTTGCAGGCGAGTACAGCACAACGGTGCAGGGCATTTCCATGTGGGATATGACGCACGTTGCCGATCTCAAGTACAGCCCCGAGCAGAAAAAAGAGATCATTCAGGATATGGTCGATAATAACCTGACGGCTGAGGAAACTAATGAAAAGTGGAAGATCAACAACGTTGAGGCTGTAAAGACGTGGTATCGTTCCTACGAGCAGTTCGGGCTTGACGGGCTCAATTCCAAGGAGGTCACATTCTTCGGCACAACAGGTGACGGCTCGAATATCAACAAGATACTCAAAGCCTTTTCCATAACCAAGACCGCAAAGGAAAGACTTGACCAGCTGACCAAAAACAGCTTTTTTGAAAACCTTACCGATAACGCGATACTCTATATTGACGGCCTGACAAGGAGCAAGTCGTATAAGTTCACGTTCGTAGCGTCGATAGCGACCGCATTCTCGCAGAAAAAGACCTTGAAGGATACTGTGGATATCTTCGCCAACTTTATCGCATCGCTTCTGCGTGCGCTTTTCGTGACAAATCTGATGATAGTGTGCGAGTGCAGGTTCTTTATGGAGAGCCGCACCTACCATAAAACAAAGGTCGGCAGAATGGGCTTTCTGTTTCGTGAGCGAACGCTTCACCCGATAAAGACGATGTTTATAAAGGACATCTACCTCACCCTGTGGACGTTCACGGGAGCAGGCTTCTTCATCAAGCAGTATTCGTACGCAATGGTGCCCTGCATACTTGCCGAGAACCCGAATATGCCGACAAAAAAGGTGATAACCCTTTCACGCAGGATGATGGACGGCTACAAGTGGGAGCTTTTCAAGATAGACTGCACGATGTTCGGCTGGACACTGCTTTCTATGCTGACTATTGGTGTGGTGGGCATATTCTTCTCAAATCCGTACAGAGCAGCGACATATTCAGAGGTGTATATCGCGCTTCGCCGAAAGGCTATCGAGGAGGGTATGGAGTATGCTGATGAGCTGAACGACAAGTTCATCGACCTTGACTTGCTTGAAAAACAGCTTGGCGAAAATGCTGACGAAACAGCCTTTGCTATCCGCATACCTGACAGCGAGAATGAAGAGTATTCGACCGATAAGGTACAGGAGGTGAGGGTATGACCGAGAAAGTCTACACGCTTGATGAGCTGCGCGAGCTCGGCGAGTACCCGGGTATCGCCTACGAGCAGAAGTATCATTTCAGCCGCTTCACCAATAAGGTAGTAAAGCACCGCGACTATCACCGCGATTACTCTCTGCTTGGCTATATACTGCTGTTTTTCTCGTTCTCTATCGGCGGCTGGATATGGGAGGTCGGCATACACGTTATCGAGGACGGCGTGTTCATCAACCGCGGCACTATGCACGGTCCGTGGCTGCCTATCTACGGCTTTGGCGGAACGCTTGCACTGCTTGTGTTCAAAAAGCACGTTGACAATCAGGTGGGTGTGTTTGTGTGGTCGGTGCTGATGTGCGGCACGGCAGAGTATATCACCAGCGCGCTTATCGAGAAGATACAGCACCTCAAATACTGGAACTACAACGGGTATTTCCTCAACATCAACGGCAGGATATGCTTTGAGGGCGTGGTCGTGTTCGGCTTTGCCTGCATTATGGTCATCTATATAATGTCGCCGTTTTTGGATAATATCTATAAAAAGCTGAATAAAAAGCTGCTTACCGTGGTGGCGATAGTGCTTTGCCTGGGCTTTGCCGCAGACTTTGTCTACTCGCTCAAGGTCCCCAACAAGGGCAAGGGCATCACCGATTACTCGGTGAGCGTGGTGCAGCAGACAGACACCTCGCCCGATATTGAGATAATCGAATAAAACAAAAGAGCTGATACTTTTTTACGGTATCAGCTCTTTGCTTTTTGTATCAGAGAATGTCTATGTACTCGCCTGCGAGGGCTTTGTTCATACTGCGTACCGCGCAGAACTTTCCGCACATCGAGCAGGTGTCGTCATGCTCGGGGGCACGGCTGTCACGGATACCCTTTGCAGTCTCGGGGTCGATCGAGCATTCCCACTGCTTTTCCCAGTCGAACGTGCGGCGTGCATCAGCCATCTGGTCGTCAATGTCGCGCGCGTGCGGGATATGCTTTGCAATATCCGCAGCGTGAGCCGCAATACGCGAGGCGATGATGCCCTGCTTAACATCGTCGACATTTGGCAGCGCAAGATGCTCCGCAGGGGTAACGTAGCAAAGGAATGCTGCGCCCGCAGATGCTGCAATAGCACCGCCGATCGCCGAGGTGATGTGGTCATAGCCCGGCGCGATGTCAGTAACAAGCGGCCCGAGAACGTAGAACGGCGCACCCTGGCAGATGGTCTGCTGCAATTTCATATTCGCTTCTATCTGGTCAAGCGGCATATGCCCGGGTCCCTCGACCATAACCTGAACGTCCTTTGCCCAGGCGCGCTTTGTAAGCTCGCCAAGACGAACAAGCTCTTCTATCTGGCAAACGTCGCTTGCGTCTGCAAGGCAGCCTGGACGGCAGGCATCACCCAGCGAGATAGTCACATCATACTCGCGGCAGATGTCAAGTATCTCGTCAAAATACTCGTAGAACGGGTTTTCCTCGCCTGTCATGCTCATCCACGCAAATATCAGCGAGCCGCCGCGTGAAACAATGTTCATCTTGCGCTTGTGTGTCTTTATCTGGTCGATAGTCTTTCTTGTGATGCCGCAGTGCAGCGTAACAAAGTCCACACCGTCCTGCGCGTGCAGCCTTACTACGTCGATAAGGTCCTTGGCGGTCAGCGTTGCAAGGTCGCGCTGGTAGTGGATAACGCTGTCGTAAACGGGGACAGTGCCTATCATCGCCTTGCATTCGCTCGTCAGCTTGCGGCGGAACGGCTGCGTGTTGCCGTGTGAGGAGAGGTCCATTATCGCCTCTGCGCCCATATCGACAGCAGCCTGTACTTTTTTCATCTCAACGTCATAGTCCTTGCAGTCGCGCGAAACACCGAGGTTTACGTTTATCTTCGTGCGCAGCATAGAGCCTACGCCCTCGGGATCAAGGCACTTGTGCAGCTTGTTTGCGCATATAGCGACCTGTCCCTTTGCAACGAGTTCGCGTATCTCCTCTTCGGTGCGGTACTCTTTTTTTGCGACTATCTTCATTTCGGGCGTGATGATGCCCTTTTTCGCAGCGTCCATCTGCGTGGTGTAATCAGCCATTATGATCTTCCTTTCAGCCTTGTTTTTCTTGTGCGAACATCGGATCAAGACAAAATGCGTGAGCCATAGGCCCCGAGCCTTTCCCCAGGTCGAGCATCGCTGCCAGCGCGCCGCAGATGTACTGCTTTGCACGCCCTACCGACTCGCCCAGAGAGAACCCCTTTGCCAGATTTGCGGCAATAGCGCTTGAGAGCGTGCAGCCCGTCCCGTGAGTGTTGGGGTTGTCGATGCGCTTTCCCTCGAACCACTCAAAGCCGCTGCGTGAGCAAAGCAGGTCGCTTGCGTCATTGACGCTGTGACCGCCCTTGAGCAGCACCGCGCAGCCGTAGCTTGCAAAGATCTTTTCGCCTGCCCTTTGCATATCGTCTTTGTTTTTTATATCCAAGCCCGAAAGCACCTGTGCCTCGGGAATGTTCGGTGTAACAAGTGTCGCTATGGGAAGAATTTTCTCCGTGAGCGTTTTTATCGCATCGGTCTTTATCAGCGCCGAGCCGCTGGTCGCGACCATCACAGGATCTGCGACTATATTTTTTGCGTTGTAGAAGGTGAGCTTCTGAGCGATCACCTCTACAAGCGCGCTTGAAGATACCATGCCTATCTTTACAGCATCGGGGAAGATGTCCTCAAAAACAGCATCAAGCTGCTGCGCGAGAAATTCGGGTGTCGCCTCCATTATCGCGCGCACGCCCGTGGTGTTCTGTGCGGTGAGCGCGGTTATCGCACTCATGGCATAAACGCCGTTCATCGTCATAGTTTTGATGTCAGCCTGTATCCCTGCTCCTCCGCAGGAATCGCTGCCTGCTATCGTCAATGCTGTTTTCATAGCTCACTTCTCCTGTATATCAGAATTTGCTGCCGCATACCCTGCCGCAGCCGACACTGCCCTTTATATATCCGCCGCTGTTATTTCAGACCGCAGCAGCTGCAATGCTTGTTCGACAGTTATTATCTTTGCGTAACGCTTTCCCCACATAAATTCATTGTAATACCTGTATGCAGTTTCCTTATCAAAATAGGGGTTGTCATAGGTCGAGTTGGTGTATGAAGGAACAAATATGCTGAACCCTTTTTCAAATCCGCTTTTTATTGTTGCGTCCATACAGTAATCTGTCGATACACCGATCGCTATAATATCCTTTTCACCCTTGGAGCGCAGGTATTCTGTTAATCCCGTCATTGGGTGAAAAGCGCTGTTTACGTTCTTTTCAAAACGCCTTTCATCGCTTCTGGGTGCAAATTCATCATATATTTCATAGTTGTCACAAGACTTGTCCAGATCAGTCCCCGGACCGTCATCATGCTGAACATATACGACCTCAACGCTATTCTCGCGCGCTGTGTCGATCAGCTGCCTGATATTTTTCCTGACCGTTTCAAACGCATACAGCCTCTCGTCAAAGCACCCTTTTTGTGTATCTACAACTAACAGTATCATTTATTTCCCCCGATATTTAGTGTTTTATATACCCAGCTTTTCCTTTACTGCTGCCGAAAGCTCTTTTACCGCATTTTCGGGGTCGTCAGCCTTCATTATCGCCGATACTGCGCATATGCCGCTTATCCCGATACCCTTCAGCACGTCTATGTTGTCCTTGTTAAGTCCGCCTATCGCGTTGACGGGGATAGGCACAGCCCTGCATATCTTATCAAGCATTTCGGTAGATGTCAGCACCGTTTTTACCTTTGTGGTCGTGGGGTAGATAGCGCCCACGCCGAGATAATCCGCACCCTGTTCAAAGGCTTCAAGTGCCTGCTCGACAGTCTTTGCGGTCGCGCCGATGATAAAGTCCTCACCGAGAATTTTTCTCGCAGTCTTTATCGGCATATCGCTCTGCCCGAGATGAACGCCCTGCACACCTGATGCGAGCGCAACGTCAACGCGGTCGTCTATTATCAGCGGCACACCGAACTCCTGCGCAAGCGCGCCGACCTTGTGCGCAAGATCTATGTACTCGCGCGTGGAGCGTTCTTTTTCGCGCAGCTGTATAAGGCTCACGCCGCCGCGCAGTGCCGAGCGCACCCTATCAAGAAACTCCTGCTCGGTGTAGGGTGTGCTGTCGGTGATAAAATATATCCTTGTATCGAGGTTTTTCATTCTCTTTCCTCCGTATCGGTGTCAGTTTTCGCCCGTGTAGAGATTGTGCGTTCCGGCTTTTTCGATAAAATCTGCAAGCAAGCCTTTTTCGATTATCGCATTTCTTATGTCATCGCGGTACATATCTGCGATGTCCTGCGCGGTCTTGTGCATAAAGAAATCGCTTTCAAGCGTTTTGTAGAACTCTCCGCCGAAGGTATTTCCCGCAGACGAGCCGGGAGAGCTTACCTTCTCCTCGATCACCACAGAGCCGTCACGGCTGAACATCATCGTGAGAGTTGTACTTTCAAACGCAGGTTCAAAATAGCTGCTTGCAAAGAAAAAGTCGCGGTGCCTGAAATTCAGACCGTTCTGCGCTGCGAATCTCTCCGCAAACGAGTCAAAAGTCCCGCGTATGAGCGTGTTGTTTTCCTTGAGTATCCTTTCAAGCTTTTCGGTCATTTCAATATGCGTGACAGAATCGGGTATCTCCAGCTCTTTGAGCGTTTCCAGCCGTTCAAGAAAAGCCGTATCTATCGACGTAAAGCCGTAGTCAAGACCTGCTGCCTGCGTGTCCCGGATAAGCAGTGATATCTGTGCAGGAAAGCCGCCGCATTTCTTTTTATATCTGCCAAAGATCTTGTCAAGTGTGATGCCGAAGCTTTTTTCGCAGACCTCGCCATCGCCCGATGCTTCAAGGCAAAGCGGGTAGTCCATATCTGTATACATATCCAGCAGGCTCATAGCTGCGCCTCCTTTTATATTGAGATATCCGCCAGCTTGTCGATGGTGCTGTCATCGACTGTTGAAAGCGCGTCGAGCAGGTTCACCATAAAGCTGCCCGTGCCCTTGTCCGTCTGCGCGAGCTGTCCGCAGATGCCAAGCACAACGCTTGCCGCTGCCGCCGCATCAAAGCCTTCGGCAGCCGAAAGATACGCCGCACACAGCGCGCCCTGCATACAGCCCGTGCCCGTCACCGAGCCGAGCTGCGCGCAGCCGTTTTTCACAAATGCGGTCCTGCTGCCGTCGGTGATGATGTCTGTTTCGCCGCTTGCGAGTATGACCGTGCCGAGTTTCAGCGCAAGCTCCTGCGCCGTTTCCGTGACCGCCTCTGCCGTGAGCGTTTTATCCGCATCAACGCCCGTGGAGGTGTAGTCCTTTCGGGCGAGTGCGGTGATCTCAGAATAGTTGCCCTTGATAACGCTTGGCAGGCAAGTGCCGATAAGCCCGAGCGCATACTCTCTGCGCGTCGGCAGGCAAGCCGAGCCGCAAACGTCAAGCACAAAGGGGATACCCTTTTGTTTTGCAGTCTGTGCGCTGATAAGCATTGACTGCTTGCGCACATCGGTGATGTTGCCCATGTTGAGCAGCACCGCGCCCGCGGAGGAAGTTATCACAGCCGCTTCCTCGGGGTGCTGCGCCATCATAGGACGCGCGTGAGCGCAAAGTATCACGTTGGCGCACTGGTTTATTGATATGGGATTTGTTATGCAGTGTATCAGCGCGGCTTTTTGTTTTACCGCGCTGCGTATGTCATTTATCTGCAGCAACCTTGTTCCCTCCGAGTTTTTTGATGATAAAATAGATAAGCGCTGCGCACGCAAAGACTATCATTGAGCCGTATGCGGTATACGAAGTCGCCTTAGCGCTGAGCTTGAACATACCAGCGACTACCTCTATCACTACAAACGAGATAGCGCCGAAAGCTGCGATGGTGAGCGCGTTTGAAAGCACGCTGCCTGCATCCGCAAATACGGGAGTCCCCAGCATTTTCTGCATTCTGCCAAGCATCCCGTTCGATGCCAGCTTGCGCAGGAAAAAGTAAGCGATGCTTCCGCCGATGAGCGTTCCCGCAATAAATGACGGTATGTAGAACACCCAGCCGAGTCCCTCGCGTCCCCATATGAAGCGCATAACAGGGTAGGAGACTACCGCACCGATGATGCCTGTGCCGATGACCTCGCCAAGCACAGCGAAGATTATCTTGCCCTTTGAAAGTCTGTAGAAAACTCCCGACAGGAATGCACCGAACACCGCACCCGTAAGTGCAAGCGGCGGAATGCCCATAACAGCCATTCTGATTATTCCGATAAGTGTTGCGCAGATAAGCGAGTACCACGGACCGAGCAGGACCGAGCATACAATGTTTATCAGATGCGCCATAGGGCACATACCCTCAACACGAAGTATAGGTGAGATGACTACGCCTAAGGCTATAAGCATTGAGAGCACGACCAGTTTTAACAGGTTGTTTTTTCTTTTCACTTGTTTATCCTCTTTTCGCAAAAAATTTCGGTCGCAGGTCAATTCCTGCCTCTCACCCCGAAACACGGGTTCCCATCGCAAAAATACAAGACACAAGGCGCTCCCCTTCTATCCGCCCGAAGCCCTCGGGAATGGCGCAAGTCACTTCCTTTCATGCAAAATAAAAGCAGCTGCTCTGTTTGGGGCAGCTGCGTAAATGCGTGGTGAAAAAACATCAAGTACCTACGTTGGCATTACCCAAATCAGGTCTACGGTCAAAGGTGAACACCTTTTTCTCAGCCTGTCCCACAAGCTCCCGTCTGCTAAAAAGTATTATACACCGATTTGATGAATTTTTCAAGTCCTTTTTATTACATTGTGCCGAAAATGCGGTCGCCCGCATCGCCAAGCCCGGGAACGATATACGCGTTCTCGTTGAGCCTTTCGTCGAGCGCGCCGACAAATATTCTGATGTCGGGGTGAGCCTCCTGCAAGCGCTTCAAGCCCTCGGGCGCAGCGATTATGCACATAAAGCGTATGTCCTTGCAGCCCTTTTCCTTGAGCATATTCACCGCGTCAACAGCCGAACCTCCCGTTGCGAGCATAGGGTCGGGCACGATAGTAAGGCGCTCGTCAATGTGGTCGGGCAGCTTGCAGTAGTATTCGTGCGGCTCGTGTGTGACTTCATCGCGGTAAAGACCTATGTGACCAACCTTTGCAGACGGGCACATCGCAAGTATGCCGTCTACCATTCCCACGCCCGCGCGCAGTATTGGCACAACAGCGAGCTTTTTGCCAGCAAGCACAGGCTGCATGGATTCGGCAACAGGCGACTTGACAGGTACAAGCTCGGTCGGCAGATCGCGCAGAGCCTCGTAAGCCATAAGGCTGCCTATCTCGCCCACAAGCGTGCGGAAATCCTTTGTGCCTGTTTTTTCATCGCGCAGAAGCGTTATCTTGTGCTTGACAAGCGGGTGATCCATAATAAATGTATTGTTCATAGAATTTATCCTCCCACAATATTGCTTTACTTGATTATACCACATTTTCCGAGCCGTTTCAACAGTATCCTGCCCTAAAATCACCCTGCGTAACTGTGCGAATTAGCCAAAGCGGGCGTGCAGGTGCGGCTGCAAAATCGGCTTTTTCGTTAAATGACCGCAAAAGCGCTTGACAAATGGGTGCGAGGGGGTGTATAATGTCAGCAGTATAAATGCCATGACAAAGACAAGTAGCACAGGATATCGTTCACAGTGATTGCGGGATAGTGGGAACCGCATAACAGAGCTTGTGTGAATAACACTTTCGAGCAGCGACCTGAAAGCCGGGTGCAAGTAGGGAAGACGTTTACCGCGCGTCAAGCGGTGAGAGTGACCGTGCGAGGGCACGGTAATTCAGGTGGTACCACGGGTATATCGTATACGTTCCCGTCCTGTTGAAAAGCAGGACGGGTTTTTGTTTTTCCGAACGGTGTTCGGAAAAAGTGAATAGTGAAGAGTGAAAAGTGAATAGTGAAAAATTAAGGTGTCGCCTTACGGCGATGAATTTTCTTGCATCTTGCATCTGAAAGCGAAGCGCTCTTTAATGATTAAGAGTGTAAGCGTAAAACAAACGGGAAGAAAAAATCAATATAAATAATCATACGGAGGTAAGGTCTTATGAAGCACATTGACATCAAGGAAGTTTTTGCTGACAAGTCGCTGTTGAATACGACTGTCACGGTCTGCGGCTGGGTGAGAACAGCGCGAAATTCAAAGAACGTAGCGTTTATCGAGCTTAATGACGGTACAACGCTCAAGCATATACAGATAGTTGTTGATAAGGAGTCGGGCATAGATTTTGAGGACGCGCTCAAGCTCGGCAGCTCGCTCAAAGTCGAGGGAACAGTTGTCGAGGGAAGAAACGGTCTGCCCGAGATAAATGCAAAGAGCATCACTGTTATCGGCACCTGCCCTGCGGAGTATCCTCTGCAAAAGAAAAGACATACCCTTGAGTTTTTGAGGACTATGCCTCACCTGCGCGGCAGAACAAATACCTTCAACGCCGTAATGCGCGTGCGCTCGGTGCTTGCACAGGCTATACACAACTATTTCAGGGACAGGAACTTTGTCTATGTCAACACTCCGCTTATCACAGGCAGCGACTGTGAGGGCGCAGGCGAGATGTTCCAGGTAACCACCATAGGCTACTCGGGCGAGTACAAAAACGAGCAGGAGTATTACGAGAACGACTTCTTCGGCAGGAAAGCGGGCTTGAGCGTATCCGGTCAGCTCGAGGGCGAAATGGCTGCAATGGCTATGGGCAAGATATACACCTTCGGACCGAGCTTCCGCGCCGAGAACAGCAACACTCCAAAGCACCTTGCGGAGTTCTGGCACGTTGAGCCCGAGATAGCTTTCGCAGAGCTTCCCGAGGTCATCGAGACAGCCGAGGATATGATAAAGCACGTTATCAGAACGCTGCTTGATACCTGCCCGAATGAAATGAAATTCTTTGACGAGCATTTTGAAAAGGGACTCATCGACAGGCTTGAAGAGCTTATCAGCCACGACTTTGGCGTAGTTACCTACACCGAGGCTATCAAGCTGCTCAAGGAGTCGGGCGAGAATTTCGTTTACCCTGTTGAGTGGGGCTGCGACCTTCAGACCGAGCACGAGAGATACATCTCCGAAAAGGTGTTCAAAAAGGCAGTATTCGTTACCGACTATCCAAAGGAGATAAAGTCGTTCTATATGAAGCAGAACCCCGACGGCAAGACCGTTGCCGCAGTTGACCTGCTCGTTCCGGGTGTGGGCGAGATAATCGGCGGCAGCGAGAGAGAGGCAGATTACGATAAGCTCGCTGCAACCATGAAAGAAAGAGGAATGAACCTTGATCTGTACAGCGACTATCTTGATCTGCGCAAGTACGGAAGCGTTCCTCACGGCGGCTTCGGACTCGGCTTTGAAAGACTTATAATGTATGTAACGGGTATGCAGAATATCAGAGATGTTATCCTGTTCCCAAGGACCGTAGGCAGCATAAGATAAATCAGAGTTTGTGGGGGGATATTCGGTGAATAATCGGGCTGGAACTCTTTTGGAGAAGAGTTCCCCCCGTACCCCCCTCAGAAACCTTTTATTGCTTTTTCGCCATTTGGGGACACGTCCCCAAATAACGAAAAAGTAGTGAGGGTTTATAAGAGAGTGCGAAGAAAATTCTTTTCAGAAGAACTAACCCAACTATGCACTGAATAATTCTCAACAAATGCGGATTTACCACAGTATTTTAGGTTTAAACAAAATAGGTTAAAACGAACTGTAAGGAGTGAGTATTATGTCAAAAGAACTGTATATCCCCAAGGGCTACAAGTCTAAACTGACACTTCGGGAAACGCAGCACGCTATCAAATATATCAAGGACGTTTTTCAGCAGGCTTTGTCATTTGCGCTGACGCTTGACAGAGTGACCGCACCGCTTATCGTGCGCAAGGGCAGCGGTATCAACGATGACCTCAACGGCGTTGAGCGCAAGGTCGAGTTCACTATCAAGGAGATCGACGGCAAAGAGGCTGAGATAGTGCAGTCGCTTGCAAAGTGGAAGAGAATGGCGCTTTACCGCTACGGCTACAAGGCAGGCGAGGGTATCTATACCGATATGAACGCGATACGCCGCGATGATGATACCGACAATACCCACTCGGTTTTTGTTGACCAGTGGGACTGGGAAAAGGTCATCACCCGCGAGCAGAGAAACGAGGAGTATCTCAAAGACGCTGTAAGATCAATAGTTAAGGCGGTTGCCTATACCAAGCGCAAGGTCGGGCTTCGCTACGGCGTGCTTGACGGTACGATAAAAGAGGAACCGTTCTTCATCACCACCCAGCAGCTTGAAGACCTCTACCCCGATAAAACGCCCAAGCAGCGCGAGCGGCTCATCACCAAAGAGCACGGCACAGTGTTCCTTATGCAGATAGGCGGCGAGCTGAAAAGCGGTATCAAGCACGACGGCAGAGCGCCCGATTATGACGACTGGTCGCTCAACGGCGATATTCTTGTGTGGGACGAGGTGCTTGACAACGCGCTCGAAATATCCTCAATGGGTATCAGGGTTGACGAAAAGTCGCTGGCAAAGCAGCTTGAGATATGCGGCGCGCAGGAAAGAATGCAGTACGATTACCACAAGATGATAGCAGACGGCACGCTTCCGCTCACTATCGGCGGCGGTATCGGTCAGTCACGACTTTGTATGCTGCTTCTTGAAAAGGCACACATCGGCGAGGTGCAGGCATCTATCTGGTCTGACGAAATGACCGCAAAGTGCAGAGAGAACGGCATAGTTCTGCTTTGACGGAGGACACAATGAACGGAAAGCTTATTGTTATAGAGGGACTTGACGGCAGCGGCAAGGCAACACAGGCAAAGCTGCTCGCGCAGACGCTTGCGGAAAACGGCGAGAGGGTGAAGAAGATAACCTTTCCCGACTACGAAAGCGAGTCATCAGCGCTTGTGAGAATGTATCTTCACGGCGAGTTCGGCAGCAGGCCGGGCGATGTCAACGCCTATGCGGCATCGGCATTTTACGCAGTTGACAGATTTGCAAGCTACAAAAAGGACTGGGGCGAGCTTTACCGCAGCGGCGGACTGATAATCGCCGACAGGTACGCGACCTCAAACGGCATACATCAGTGTTCAAAGCTTGACGAGAGCCTGTGGGACGAGTACCTTGCGTGGCTTGAAGACTTTGAGTATAAAAAGCTTGGCATACCCGCGCCCGATACCGTCATCTACCTCAAAGCCGATACCGACATCAGCCAGAAGCTTATGAGCGGCAGATACGGCGGCGACGAGAGCAAAAAGGATATCCACGAGGGCGACATCGAATACCTCAAACGCTCGCAGAAGGCGGCTGCATACTGCGCGCAAAAGCTTGGCTGGAAAACAGTCGAGTGCGTGCAGGACGGCAAGATGCGCACTATCGAGGACATACACGCAGAGATAATGACATTGATATAACGCAAAAAAAGACACCTCACAACGAGATGTCTTTTTTGTTTTGCAGTTATGCTTACTGCGCGGTGAATACCTCGCCGCCGTATGTGATAGACTTCACCCTGCTGCTGTCTATCTTGTCGATAAACCATACGTTAGTATTGGGGTCACCCTTGTCAGAGCGCGCACCGCCGTCCGCTAAACTCGGTATACTTGTCTGCGTTTTTGTGGGGTTGTATTCATCATCAAAGTTTATCTGATATTCTGAAAGCGCGTTTCCGACCAGCTTACTTGCGTCCATAGTGCAGTTGAACTGGTAGTCTGTCAGCCATAAGGTCTTTCCGCTTGCAGACTTGAAAACTCTCTCGGGCACATTTTTCTTCACCGTGACCGTCAGCCTTCTGTCCGCAGGGATAAAGCGACAATCTGTTCCATCTTTCTCGGTGCAGGTAAAGACGATGTCAAACTTTGTGCCGTCTTTGAAGGTGTCAGAGCTGTTGACTCTGTTAAGGGTAACAGTGGTGGTGAGTGTATCGCCGTTTATGACGGAAGTTGATACGCTCGAACTTCCGATCTTTGGCAGCTCGTCAAGGTTTATGGGATCTGCCTTGATGCGGGTCTTCCCATTTGATGCCATCTCATTAGCGTGAAGCGCCAGCAGCTTTTTGGCATCATCATTTTGTGCCGTCAGCTTGACGTTTACGCGCAGGCTGTGATCAGATGCGAACATCTCGGTCATTTCGCTCTTGAATTTCGCCTGCTCGACGTTTACTTCCTCGACCTTGTTATACGTTATGCCGTCATAGATGATTGAGGTCACCTCATCTGAATTTATCGAATCGTTAAAGAAGTGCAGCAGCTTGTACTCGCCGTTAATGTATCCGCCGCCTATGCAAAGTGTATCTGTGCCGAATTGGTCGAGGTGGCTTAATTCCTGCTTGACGAAACTTCTTTGTGTAGAGTTTGCAAAGTTGAATTTCATATCAAACAAAAGATTGGAGAGATTGTTTTTATCCTCGTGGTTGGTATAGAAATAAAAATCTGACAGCCTGAACACCTCGCCTTTTGCCGACTTAAAGACGTGTTCTGCTGTGTTTGCCTTGTAGCTGAGCTTTGCAGATGCGATGATCGAGAGATTGCCTTGCTCACCGTTAGCTATCTGATCGGCAGTAGGCTGTTTGTTTTCATCGGGGCAAAACACATTGACGGTGAACGGCATTGCCTCGTTCGCAGCCTCAAAAAGCAAGTAGGTATCATAGATAAAGGTCATTTGGTCATCGCTTACCTTAGCCACACGGCAGTCATCATGCCATTCGTGGTGGTAGCCTGTGGAGTCGATAATTTCGGGACGTTGTGTCGCTTCGTTGCCGCCAAGCCATATGCGGTTTTTAGCGACGTCCTTACTGCCGTATTTCTGGATGATCTCTCTGCCTTTCTCGTCCGTCGCTGTGAGAGTGAGGATCGTGCGCGCGCCAAGAGGTGCTGCTGTCATTGATGTGGCCTCAAGCTTGAACGACTGTGTAATCTGCTTTGCGGGTGTCAGCGCAGATGATGACTGCGATGTGTTTGCGCCGCTTTTTATGCTGCTGTCATCATTTGCATTGAGGTGCGAAAGCCCCACGCCTGCGCATATCGCGATAGCTGCCGCAGCAGCGGTTATGCCGACCATTTTCCCTGTGGAGCGCTTTATCCTTGCGCCTGTGCCTGCGGCTCTGCGCTCGCCCGAAAGTATCTCATCAATGGCTGTTCTGTCAGCCGTAACGCCTTGCATATATTCTTTGTATAATTGCTGCACATCATAGTTTTTCTGTTTCATTACAGTTCCTCCTTTTCAAAAGCCTTTTGCAGAAGCTTTTTGCCCCTGCGTATAAGTGAAGCGGTCGTGTTGATGCTTTTGCCTATTGCGCAGGCTGTCTCCTGTATCGTCATACCCTGCGCAAGATGCAGCATAAGCGGCAGGCGGTATCTCTGCGGGAGCGAAAGCATTGCCCTTGCCGCCGCGCGCCGTGCAAGCACCCTCTCGTCACCGCTGCCCGAGTCTGTTACTTCATCAAGCGGCTGCGTCCTTGTACGGTGGAATGACTTTGAAATGTTTTTTGCCTGATTTACCGCCGTGCGTATAAGCCACGGCAGGATATGCCCGTCTGTCATATCCTCCTGCGAAAGCAGCCTGAGAAATGCTTCCTCTGCGCAGTCCTGTGCCGACTCTATGTCACCGGTGTAATGCCACGCCGCACGAACTACCGTGTCAGCATAGCGCTCATAGGCGTCGGCTGCACGCTGCTTATCCATAAAGCATTCCTCCTTTCTTTTGAACCGTTCACTATATATACAACTGAGATGCCCGAATTTGTGCATTAAAGTTTTAAACAATTTGTAAACAAAAAGCTTACCTGCGCCTTGCAGATAAGCTCAATGTGTTGTATTCCTGCTTTTGCGGAACTTGTAAAACTCGTTGACAAGGCTTTTGCAGCCCAGCGACCTTATGTGCGCGTAGGTTATCCTGTAATTGCCCTTGTAGTGCCTGCCCGTGTACAGATAGCGGATGTTCTGCACAAGGTATTCGTCAATAGCGTGCAGACCTTTATCGCAGGTCAGCACAGGGAAGTACCAGCGCGACCAGGTGAGATCGTGTTCGCTGTCCTGCCCGTAAAACTTGCGGTCAAATATCTTTATCATCGCCCGAGCCGCCCTGTCGCCGTCAAGACCTCGCTTGCACCTCCACCGCAGGAGCTTTGCGGCTTTGCGCTTTATCTTGGCTTTCATCTTGCGCACGCTGGCATCTGCAAGGTCTATCTGACCGCAGTTATACTTAAAGCCGAGAAACTCCCACGCGCTGTGCGGCGGTGTAAGGCTGAACTTTTCATCGTTGAGCGCAAGCCCCTTTCGCTCGATGTGCGATCGGATCAGGTCAAAATATTCCTGCGCCTGCTGATGTGTGTCCGCAAGCACGAGGATGTCATCGGAGTATCTGAAATACGCCGCGCCCATTTCCTCAAAGCGCCTGTCAAGATCGGATAGATAAAGGTTCGCGCAGAAAGCCGAAAGCGGCACGCCAGCCATAGCACCGCGGTTTTCGCACACAACGCTATTGCCGCACAGAGCCTTGTCCAGCGTGTAAAATCGCGTGAGAAAATCAAGCAGGGGAGCGTCATCGGTTATCACCTTTTCAAATTCGCGCGCAAGTAACTGCGAGGGCATTGAGTTGAAATAGTTGTGCAGATCAAGCTTGAGCACCCACTTTTCATTCAGCCGCGGCGTGCGTATAACATCGTTCATAGCCGTGTGTGCGCCCGAATGCTGACGGAACGAGTAGCAGCCTTTGCAAAACGCGTAGTCATACTTGTACAAAAGCCACGCGAGCATTTTCAGCACCCACGTTTCGTCATCGCCGAATGTGTAGATAACACGCTTTTTGTGCGAGCCGCTTTTGTTTATCTCCCTTTTGCAAGGCAGTGAAAAATCCAGACTGCGCGCAAGCGGCAGGTACCTTTTTAGCGAGATGAACTCGTCAAGCTGTGCCTGCTCCTTTTTCGTTGTATTTCCGTGGGAAGCCCTGTACTGCGCAAATCCCGCCCACGCTTTTTCATCGCACAATCTGTCAAGCAATGACATAACCTCACCCCTTTTTGCACTAATAAAAGATCCCTTTATGTATTTTGTGTTGTCAGAAAGATAAATCGGAATTTATCGATGCTTTGCACCGATAAGCAATGAATAGTGAAGAGTGAAAAGTGAATAGTGAATAATTGTGGTGTTCGCTTCGCTCACATATTTTTTAATACATCGCCGCAGGCGATACCTTAACTATTAACTTTTCACTATTCGTTATTCACTATTCACTGTTAGCGTCAAAGATGCTAAATTCTGATTTATATTACAAACACAATCGTAAAAAAGGTAGAAAAAAAGAGAAGAGAAACGGCTTTCAATTAAGCTTTAGCTTAATGTACAAGACTGAACACGGCTTTGGCTGTCTGCAAAGCCTTTTTACAAAACCGCGCTTCGCCCTTCGCAGACGCATAAAAATGCTTTCTCTTCTCCTTATTTACCGATATATTGTAGCACACAAAAGGTCTGCTGTCAATAGCTTTGACGCGGCGGTGCTTGACTATAACAATAAAATGGTGTATAATATTAAGAGTGTCACTATATCGTGGCAAAATTTTAAAGGAGGAATGTAAAATGCCTAAAAAACCATATTACATCACCACGGCTATTGCTTACACATCAAAAAAGCCGCACATAGGCAATACCTACGAAGTAGTCTTTACCGACGCGATAGCGAGGTTCAAGCGAATGCTTGGGTATGATGTTTTCTTCCTTACCGGTACCGATGAACACGGACAGAAGATCGAGGAGCTTGCCAATGCAGAGGGCATCACTCCGAAAGAGCACGTTGACAAGGTAGCAGGTGAGATAAGAGAGATCTGCGACCTTATGAATACATCGTATGACAAGTTTATCAGAACGACCGATGAATATCACGAAAAAACGGTGCAGAAGATATTCAAAAAGCTGTACGATCAGGGCGATATCTATAAGTCCGAATACGAGGGTATGTACTGCACGCCCTGCGAGAGCTTCTGGACACAGAGCCAGCTCGTTGACGGCAAGTGCCCCGACTGCGGACGCGAGGTAAAGCCCGCAAAGGAAGAGGCGTATTTCCTCAGAATGTCCAAGTATCAGAAACAGCTTGAAAAGTATGTGCTTGAGGACAATCCCGACTTCATCTATCCCGAGTCGAGAAAGAAGGAAATGTATAACAACTTCATCAAGCCCGGTATTGAGGATCTGTGCGTTTCAAGAACGACATTCAAATGGGGCATACCCGTTACCTTTGATGACAAGCACGTTATCTATGTCTGGATAGACGCACTTTCAAACTATATCACTGCGCTTGGCTACGACCCCGACGGCTCGGGCGAGCTTTATAAAAAGTACTGGCCTGCCGACTGTCACGTTATCGGCAAGGACATTATGAGGTTCCATACTATCTACTGGCCTGTCATTCTTATGGCGCTGGGCGAGCCTTTGCCGAAGAAGGTGTTCGGTCACCAGTGGATGCTTTTCGGCACCGAGAAGATGTCAAAATCAAGAGGCAATGTTATCTATGCAGAGGACGTTGTCAAGGAGTTCGGCGTTGACGGCGCAAGATACTACCTGCTGTCAGAGATGCCCTTCGGCTCGGACGGCTCGGTGACATACGAAAACCTTATTGAGAGATACAACGCAGACCTTGCAAATACCCTGGGCAATCTCGTCAACAGGTCTGTTGCAATGCAGAAAAAGTATTTCGGCGGAAAGATAATGGCGCCTTGTGCAAAACAGCCTCTTGACGACGAGCTTATAAACAAGTGCATCGAAACTCCAAAGCTGGTAGAAAAGCTTATTGATGAGTTCAGAATGGCTGATACAATGGATACCATTATGGCTCTTGCAAAAAGGGCAAACAAGTATATCGACGAAACAGAGCCGTGGGTGCTCGGCAAGGACGAGGCGCAGAAGGAAAGACTTGCGACCGTGCTTTACGTCCTGCTTGAAACGATAAGGTTCCTGGGAGTGCTGTTAAAGCCGTTCCTCCCCGAAACGAGCGATAAGATACTTGCGCAGATAAACTGCGATATAGATACCTGGGAAAGCCTTGACAGCTTTGGCAAGCTGCCTGTCGGCATCACCGTGAACGACCCCGTTCCGCTGTTTGCAAGGATTGACGGCGAAAAGCTGCTTGAGGAGATAAATCAGCGCATCGAGGAGGCTAAAAAGGCTGCGGGCGAAACCGATAAGCCTGAATTTGACCCTCCCGAGCTGCTTGATGAGATAAACATTGACGATTTTGCTAAGGCAGATCTGCGTGTTGCACTTGTCAAGAGTGCCGAAAAGGTCAAGAAAGCAAAGAAGCTGCTGTGCCTGCAGCTTGATGACGGTATGGGCGGCAGACAGGTCGTTTCGGGCATCGCAAACTGGTACAAGCCCGAGGACCTCGTAGGCAAAAAGGTCATCATCGTTGCAAACCTCAAGTCCGCAACTTTGTGCGGCGTTGAATCACAGGGTATGATCTGCGCAGCAGACGCACCCGACGGCTCTGCAAAGGTCATCTTCCCCGACCAGTCGCTTCCGTGCGGTGCTAAAATAAGATAAGTCATAGCAAACCGCCCAAAGCGGCTTTACAAGAATAAGGAATAAAGAAAAAGAATAAATTGTAATTATGGTGTGCGGCTCAGCCGCACTCCTTAATTATTCACTATTCACTTTTCTCTATTCACTATATCTGTGCCTGTAGCTCAGCTGGATAGAGCGTCAGACTCCGACTCTGAAGGCCGTGCGTTCGAATCGCATCAGGCACGTTAATGCCCCGCGGCATATGCTGCGGGGTTATATTTGCATAACATAGAAACACAGCAGATAGTGGGGGAAACAACAATGTATCTCAGAAAAAAACTAGTAACTGCACTCAAGATCAAAAACGTGCTGCTTTGTATCTTCAGCGTGGTCGAGATCTTCGTCAGCGCCTATTACATAGTCAGCGAGTTCACTGCGTATTGGGATAAACCCGAATATGCCTGGGGAGCAGTCGATATGAAGCTGTCCATCGTGCTTTTGTGCGTGGGCATCGGTGTGCTGCTGCTCGTTCTCGCATCTTCGCAGTTCATTGGCAACGCGGTGTTTTATTCAAGCTATTTCGAGGGCGATCTTGATGGCTTTGTCACCTGCGCCGACCTTTCAAGAGTTATGGGGAAAAGCCCGAGCGCCGTGTACCGCCACCTTGCATTCTACCGATTGATATATATGAAGGGCTTTGTGCTGAAGCAGAGCGAACAGGGAGCCTATGCCGAGCTTAACAGCAAGACCTGCTTGTGTGAGTGCAAAAACTGCGGCGCACATATCGAAAAAAAGGTATATTTCACAGGCGAGTGCCCCTATTGCCACAGCAGCGACCTGCACGCAAAAGTGCTTTCGGGAGAGCATTTTTACAGTATATCAAACAATGCACATTCTGCCGCAGGCAACGCTGATTTCTACAGAGCAGGCTTGGTAAAGCTCAGGGCTGTGCTGTATTTTATCCTCGTTATCCTGGGGACATCTGTTGTCGCAATACTTGTAATGTTCACCGCTTCGCAGGTGAGCAATTATTTCGATAAAGAGTATCAGAAAAAGGTGCTGCTTGACGCTTCAAACCACCTCTATTCGTATGAACTTATAAAAAAGGATATCCTTGATGTGATAGTTTTCGCCGTCACATTGATCGTCGTCCTCCTGCCTGCTGTGATCATGCGCTGGAAAAAGACTCTCGCGCTTTTCGCAGCGATACAGTGGTCGAAATTCTTTGCAACCGTAAGTTCTCCGTTCGTTAAGGAGAGCCGCCTGCCGCAGTATTCGGTCGGCAAAGCAAAGCTTTCGCGTATGCGGCGCGCTATCCGCAACAGATATCTCAAGAATTGTACCCTTGAAGTGCATGACGATACGCTGATGGTCGCCCTGGCAAAAAAGGTCGTCAAAGACCAGTGCGTTAGCTGCGGTGCGCCTATCACAGGTGTCACAGACGAAAATACACGTTGCAGCTATTGCGGAAATCTTATTATGGGCGTTCTTGAAAAAAGATAGGATCATAAAGTGCCTTAAAACGTGGTTTCAGGGCACTTTATCATTTTGCAGAAGAAATTTTAAAAAAAGGCTTGACAAACTCAGATAGAAGTGATATAATAATTAAGCTGACTACATCAGTGGAATATATGCGGCAGTGCTGGAACTGGCAGACAGGCACGTTTGAGGGGCGTGTGTTATATGACGTACGGGTTCAAGTCCCGTTTGCCGCATAAACGAAAAACTCGCAAACACGGCGTTTGCGAGTTCTTTTTTTGCTAAAATGTGTGTTTTGGTCTTTGTTTGGTCTTTATTTTTACCAAACAATACAAAACGAAACGATAGATTATTGCAGTATCTGCGCGGTTTGCGCCTGTGACACACCTGTGTCTTCTTGACGCTTATTTTGCTGTTTATTTCGCTCAAACCATATAATATGTATAATAATTGCCCTGCGAGTTTGTGACTCGCAGGGCTTTTGCTATGTCTGCCTAACTGCTTTCCAGCAGTTCTGCTACGGCGTTTGTTGCACGCTGTTTGCTTTGTGCAAAGTAGTGGCTGTATGTTGTCATCGTGGTTATCGGTGTTGAATGTCCGAGCGTTGCCGCAACTGTGGTCGGGTCGATGCCAGCCTCGATCTCTATTGATGCGAACAGATGCCTGAATGTGTGTATGCCGTAGAATGGGAAGTTGTTTCGCTCGCATTCCCTCATCAGCCAAGTGTACGGCGTGTTTGGGTGCATCGGCTCGCCGTTCCACTTGATGAACAGCCTGTCGTTCTCTACCCACTGGTCGCCGATACTCGTCTTGTATTTCTCCTGCTCGGATTTGTACTCTTTGAGAAGTTCGCAAATCGTGCTCGGCATATTGACTGTCCTTGTCGATTTGAGCGTCTTTGTTCCGTCGGTGTACACACCCTTGTCTGCTGTGTAGTTTGAGGTCTGGTGGACATAGAACACCTGCTCGTCAAAGTCAATGTCTTTCCATTCCAGACCGAGTAGTTCGCCACGGCGGCAGCCTGTGTACACAGCCAGCTTGAAGAACACTTTGTATTTGAGCGGTGAAGTTTCTATCATCTGCATAAACTCTTTGACCTGTTCTTTGGTGTAGATCTGCTTTTCCTTTTTCGTCATCAGCTTGCCGTTTGCGTCGAGCTTGGGTATGACGACTTTTCTGCACGGATTTGCACTTATCATATCAAGGTTCTTTGCGTACTCAAAGATAGATGAGATGAAAGTCAGGTGGTGCTTGATAGTTTTCTGCGAGAGCGGTTTGCCGTTGCGTTTGTTCGCGCCGTCTTTAGCAAGAGAGTTGATGAACACCTGAATATCGTGTGCGGTTATCTTGTCTATCCATTGGTGTCCGAGTGCAGGGTAGACTCGTGAAGCGAGCTGTCGGTCGCGCTGAAGTGATGTGCTGCGGTGATTGAACTGTGCGTACTCTTCAAACCACATTTCAGCAAGTTTTTGGAACTTGATGTTCTCTGCAACCGTTCCGTGAGAGCATTCTTCCTCGAACAGAGTTACCTGTCGGTTGAGTTCTTTCTTGACCTGGCTCGCTGACATATCTTCGCTCGGTCGCCAGGTCTTTGAGTGGGTTATCTGTTTGCCGTAGATGTCATATCCGCACGAAACAACTATGCGGTAACTCTTTCCTCTTTTCGTTATCGTTGCCATAGTTTTTCCCTCCTTTCGATTTGGTATTCTACACATTACCACAGACTAACGGGAATAGCTATCCCGAAGGCTGCGAATTAAGATTCACAACATAAATTTTGACTAATCGACTGATGTGCCATAGAGGTATTTGTACAGATTGTCCTTGTTTATCAGGAACTTCCTGCCTGCCATTACACAGGGCAGCTCGCCAGATTTGCACAGTATTCTTAAACGATACTCTGTGCAGCCGGGAACTTGTTTTGCCGCTTCCTTGATAGTCATCATCGTGGGTAGTTTTTTGTCCGGCAGACAGCTTTCGTCAATGTAATTTGACTTATCAAGCGCTGGTCGAGCCTGACCAAAACCATACTGGTCGTTCTCAAGGAACATTCCGAACATCATTTTTGCACCGTTGCGGAAGCCGTAAGTGTAGTTTTCCTTGCTGACTATGTCGCTTTGTTTGAGCTGAATGTCAAGCAGAGATTCAAACATGATTCTCTGCTCATCGGTCAGTTCATTTGAGAGCTTGGTGAACAGCTCACGCCACTTTTTATTGAGCGAAGCGAATTCCTCTGCTCTGTTTTCATCATCTCTGCACGGCAGCATCATTTCAAATCTCTGCTGTGGAGTTAAGTTTTCATTTTTCATTTCCTATCATTCTTCCTTTCGTAATTCGATTTTTAGATTTCGTTGTTAAGAATTACAACACAACTTTTTTGTTCAGCCGAAAACGGCTCGTGACTCCTGCACAACCCCTCGCACCAACGCCGAAAGAGGCTATATTTTTGATTTACGACCCCTGATTTTCAAAAGCCTTGGTTTTACGACTCCTTTTTTGTGAGTGGCTGAAAGTGCGTAGATTGCGGTCGGCTTTGCCGATCGCTGTGGCTGCTTTCGGGGCAACGACCCCGAAGCTTTAACTTGCAATGTGCTAAATGGAGCATTTCAAGCGCCAATCCCGAGCGTTGATATCTGCTGCTGTTTCGCAGGCAGACACAATTTGTTTTCTTATTCTGCCAATAAGCAGGGGGTCCGGGGGTTCTCCCCGAGCCAGCATTTTGCGGGTGGCGGACTGCCGCCTGCGATGCTGGCTGGTTTAGAATTGAGCGGTTTTCGGACTGCCATATGAGCAACTGCATTTCCTCTTTCACCAATATCATTTGCAGAGGCAAAAGACCTCACGGTCGCTCACACTTGCGCCACGTTGCCCTGTGAGGCGTTTCCGGGTATTGAGTCGGGTAGTTTGTCCACCTCGGGAGAGGGCGGGCACAAATCGGCTCACTGTGCTGGTTTGAACTCAGGTACAACTATACCTCGCTCTTTGAAAATCTTTTCTCGAAGTCGAGCTGCACTTTGGTTGAGCAACTCATCAAGCGAATAACTTTTCACCTCGACTTTCTTATTGCCTATGATGACGTACTCAGGGTCAGCTCCGTTACGAAAAGGGACAGCTAACTGCCCGACAGGGTCAGCTGACTTTTCACAAATGTTGCTGTTGGTCTCACTCGCAGAGTCAATAGTATCTGCGGTTTGTGAGTTTTCAGTCTCCTCGACAGTGACAGCAGGGTCAGCTGTTTCTGCTCGTTCGGGCATCAGTTTTATGCCGTCACTGGTGTCACTGTCTTTGTCGTATTCCAGAGTGATGAGCCGCTGTCCGTTGCTGCGCTTGTGTGAGAATTTCACGCCATAGCTTTGCAGTTCGTACCCGTGCAATGTCAGGTCTTTCTTTATCATGTTTGGAAAGAACTCTCGGGAGTATTTCTCTGCCAGCAGACTGCACAGCTCTGTCGCAGAGCCTTTGAACGACACAAGTTCAACCATAAGGTCGTGTATCGCAAAAGAAAAAATGTCTGGCGGCTTGTTCTCGCTCTCGTCAGCAAGTTCCCACCTTGCACCTTGACGAGTTAGCAATAGTTCCTTGTCCTCAATGTCACGACCTGTGCAGTGTAGTGTCGCCTGGTTTGCACTCCGCTTTGCTTTCATCAGAACGAGCAGTCCGTCAACACAACCGTTCAGACCTGTGCTGCCCGAGACCATATTGAACGGGTCGCTGTCGGCAGCCTTGCGAAGATGATGCACAAGTACGATGCTGATGCCAAGCTGCTGTGCAAGAGCTTTGAGAGGTAAAAGCTCTGCATAGTCGTTGCCGTAAGTAGATTCTGTTTCACTGCGAACCATTTGCAATGTGTCAATAACGACCAGCCGTAAGTCATCGTAAACAGACTTGAACTTTTCGATTTCCTGTTCCAACCCACAGCCGATAGAGTCAGCCATTATCGAAAAGAACAGCTTGTCCGACGGTTCGTCTGTCAGTTCGTACAGTCTTTTCTGGATGCGCTCGTACCCGTCCTCGAGGCACAGATACAAAGCAGTTCCGCTTTGTGTCTCTCGTTCCAACAGCTTTTCTCCCTTTGCAACTGCAAGGCAAAGCTGCAAAGCCAACCACGATTTCCCCACCTTCGGGGAGCCTGCAAGAATGTACAAGCCTTGAGCTATCAGCTCGTCAACAGCAAACTCAATAGGTTTGTATAGCGTGGTCATTATCTCCTCGCAGGACTTGGTGATCAGTTTTTTCACAGAATTTCTCCTTTCATAATTCAGTTTTCAAGATGCAGTGAAAATATCCTCCTATATGTATAAGGGAGAGATATCGGGGTTTTGCAAACCTGTTTTTTGAAATCTGTAATAATTTTTGTAGGCTTGCACAGGAAACTTCGTTTTGATTTAGTAAATATCACCACTGATTTGCTTTGTATATATAAGGGAATGGGAGAGGGTGTTTCTGAAGTCTCAATGATAATCTTTGTATCTTTGCACAGTATGGTGGACTGTGAGTTGTTGATTTTCACAACAATTATTCTAATCTCTCTGTGCGTCGATCACAAGGACCATGTGCGGCGCTTTGATTAAAAATGAAAAAGCACCCTTTCGGATGCTGTTTAAAAAGTATTTGGTTGGATTGTTTACTAACGCATGCACTAATTAATGCTATTAGTATTAATGCATGTAACTCTGGTATTATCCTATAAATAGCAGATGAATATGGGTGCGGCTTTCAGAATCATTATGTTAGTGAAACATGAATGATGTGCTAGGGATTTTATTGCGGTGAATTTGCTTTTATTATTTTAAATGGATAGTAATGTTCGTTTTTGTACTCTACATATTCGATTTGTTCTAGCTTATATATGTTGTCATCTGTTAAACTTAGTTTAATGTCTTTTTTAAAGCTACCATCTTTATAAAAAACCGAAAATGATAAATACTCACTTTCTGTTGCACTTGAATTCTCATAAAAACATGTTTCAGATAGATATACAGTTTTTTGACTGTTCTGAGTTTTAAAAACCATCGTGTCAAAATTAGTATCTGTTGACAAAGTAAAATTCATATTCTCGTATATTCCAGCCATATGTTTGTCATCCGAAAAAAAGGTTTGTAACTGATTACATTTAACTCTGATTTGTTTATTGCCTTTTAGTGATGATCGGTCTATGCCAAAGGAAAATGATGCTTCAGAGTAAGAGCCTGTTTTACCATACATATTATCAGAGGTGGTATTAAATGATGTAAGGTATTGATCGTTTTCTGAATAAATGGTCATATAGGGTATGATTTGATCTTGACTGTTTTCAATTTCATTTATACGTTTATTTTCTGAGTCTGATAGTTTGTTTTTGTCATTAGGTATTATTAACCTATCCGATATAAAACTATTACCAACAGCATCCTTGCCTTCGATTGTTGCTGTCGCATGGATGTACAACTCATCTGACATTACGGTATCAACAGTTAGGCGTAGGTGATCGTTTTCACAAATGATTGCTGCATTATTTCTTTTCTCAATTTCTGAGATTAGGGAAGTGTTATTGTTATACTCGTGAGAAACATTTTCTTTATGTGAAATATAGTTTATTATTGCAGCAGAAGCACTGATTCCCAAAGTAATAGACATAATGAGGGTTGCTGCAAATACTATAGGTTTCTTTTGAAAAAGAATGGTTTTTTTGAAAGGCTTTTCTTGAATATGCTTTTCATCTATTTCTGATAATAACTTTAAGAAATCAATTTCATTTTTACGATTCATATTACATGCTCCTTTTTAAGTGCTTAGCAAGCTTTTTTCTGACTCTTGTTAGGGTTGCTGTTATGTAGCCTTCTGATAAGGAATACCTAAGAGAAATATCTCTAATGCTGTCAAAATAATAATATCTTCTAATAAATAGAAGCTTTTGCTTTTGAGGTAGTGTTTCAAGAAAACGATTTATTATTTTGACCAACTCTGCTTTTTCTACTTGATCTTCTATATTCATACTATCAGGAAGCATGTCTGATATTTCATCAAGAGTGGTTGACATTAAATCGCTCGTTCTTTTTAGTGAATTCTTCTTCCTATATAGATCAAGAGAGGTGTTTCTTATAAGAGTTGTAAGATAAGCAGCAAGGCTATCTGGTTTTTCAGGTGGAATGCTATTCCATAGTTTAAGCCATACATCATTGATTGCTTCCTCACAGTCTTCTTTATTATCAAGAACATTATATGCAATCCTTTTGCACAATTCATAGTATTTATATGATGCTTCACTAATTGCTTGCTCATTACGTTCAAAGAGCATTTTTATTATTTGATTATCGTCCATATATTCACCGCCATATATATTGACGTAAAAGAATTGGATTTACTACATTTTTTGTTTTTATGAAAAATGTAGTGTATTGGTAATAGTTTACGTCATTATTGTTAAGAGCACAAGTTCGTCGGTTAATAGATTTGTGCTAGGTAACACATAATTATAGTTTTGATTAAGGAGGTATTTTTATGAAGTTTTGTAGAAGAATTACGGCAATAATTGTATCTATGGTGACTGCTGTATGTGTAATGTGTGTAAATGCAAGTGCATTAACATATCGGGGAAAACCCTCGTATGCTTATACAAGCGGTCAACAAAGCATTAAGATCACGGCTCGTGGTTATACAGATCTGTATCAGCCAGCAGGAGGAGTATATGTTTATTGCTGGGGAGTACATGCATACACTCCGGGATATAATAATTCAAACACCATTACTACCTATTTTTCAATTAGCGGACAGGCTCATAATTCAAATACGTCTAGTAGCTTTAGCAATTCAGGAACTGGGGAGTCGTTAAAAGCACAAACAACATCTGGATCGTCTACGGCGTATAATTATGTTACATCTACTGTAACAACATCTTCATCGGTTTATGGAACCTCATATCAGAATTGCAACTTTAGTTGCTAGTTCATCTTGTCTGATAATAATAAGTAAATATTAATGCTGCACGGCTTGTTTTCAACTATGACAATTGTATCATTGTGTGAACGGTATTGGTCAATTAACACGCTGTGCAGCATTTTGTTAATTTGAAAAAACACATGAATTACTTAAATGGGAAGAGGGCTACAAAATGAAAAGGTTTATCTTTATAATAATAACAGTATTACTGTTTTCATCTTGTTCTTCGGATAGTGCAAATAGTTATGTAGATGTGGAAAAGACAAATGAAAGAATAAATGTAGAAAAAAACAACGAAGAGAATATAAATATAGACGATAAGGCAAAGATTTTTTTGTCAAACTGTTCAATAGCATCAAATCATATTATACTTTGCGAACAGGATAATAAAAAAAGGATAGATTTAAATACAGGAGAAATCAGCTCTTTGTGTGATATACCGGGTTGTGCACACGATATAAATAATTCAAAAGGTTGCATAGAGTTTCAACCACTGAACAATCTTATATGTTCGAGCCAAGGCATCTACTACACAAATTATTCTGAACCAGGCAAACTTCATTACAAAACAGATAACGAAGATAAGGTGGTTTATGAGAATTCATTTTTTACTGAAAAAGAGAAAGAAATTGACCCTGATGCAAAAACTGCCTTTAGTATGTTCGTACGTGATGATAAAATGTATATTGTGGGACAAGTGTATTTTTACACTGTTGATTTGAAAACTTTTAAACAGACTTGTGAACCGGTAGTTATAACAGATAGCCCTATATGGAATGCGGATGTATATGATGAGTATTTTTACATAACGAATGAAAATCTTGAACTGATCCGTTATGATATGAAAAATAGAAAAAAAGAGAAGATGTCTGATAAAGTATGGCGAATTCAGGCAAATAGCAAAGGATTATATTATATAAAAAGCGACGGAGAGCAACAATCGCTCTTCTTTACTAAAAACGGAGAAAAAAGCGAGACGAAATTGATTCCTGATGTTGGTTTGAATATGTATGTTACTGAAAGTAATATATACTATACTTCAAAAGATGGGATCTATAAGTCAGATCCAGAAGGTAAGAATGCTGTAAAAATAGAATTGAGCTTAACATATGATAATGGAGAAAAATACAATTTGCAGGATAGCAGAGATATTCAGTTGATCACATGCCCGTCTTCTGCTCATATATATCTGCTTGATTATAAAAAAACAACGGGTGAAAAGTGCTATAATGCACTTTTCAGTATAGACAAAAAGACAAATGATTGTAAAGCCATAAGTCTTGGAATATGGTATCAGCCGATTGGTGGTAACGAAGAAATACTATCATATTGATGGAGATTGCTATGAAAAATAATGCCTTAATTGTATTGTTATTTGTTATTTTTATATCATTAAGTGGTTGTTTAGAATCGTCAGGAACTAATAAGAATAGTTCAAATGAAAACTCAACAACGGACAATGGGGATACAAATAGTTTTAATCTTTCGGTATCTATGAATTTAAAAGAAGTGCTTGATGATGGGGAAATAGGTTCACCTATAGGATTCAAGTATGCTGTAAAAAATGGATCTGTAAGTGTAGCTCTTGAGTCTCTAACAGTATTAGATAGTAGTATGAAAAAGCAAGATGTACCTATAACGGTTTGGCTAATATGTGATAATTCTTTTTTGCCATTTTCACTTGATGGCGGTGAATATAAAGAAACCAATATGTATAAGGAAAACCAGGGGAATGTACATATTATCAAGTTTAAAGGCGAAAGGAAAATGCGATTTATAACTGTAATTATATCCGCATTAACAAATGAGAAACCCGATTTAAAACTGGGATTGTATAGTGGAGTATGTTCTTACACGTTTGTTAACACGGTTTCAGATACACTTGATAATATGCCGGGAGGATTATCAAGCGAATACTATTACTCTAATCCTGATATGAAAAAAGAGGGTTGTTTTAATATAGATTATTCATCAATAACAATAGATCCTAACAATCATGTTCAATTTTCCGATGATTATGTGCTGAATAAAAATGAAAGCTTGTTTGTTAAATATAACCATGATGTGATTGATGATAAAAACAAACCTATAGGCGTTTATTATAGCATGTTTATATTATGTGATGGTGAAATAGTATCAGCATTTAACGATAAAAAAGCATTGATTGTTAAAACTGAATTTACAAGTTCCAATACATCATCGGATAAGATGTTTCAGTTTGAACTATCATCGAAGTATTTTAATACAGAGGGACTGCATATTATACAAGCTGTTGTTGTACCATATTATATTCCTGATGCATTAAACAGAATTTCTGATACAACAGCATATGGATTCAATGGGTATAGTACTAATAAAACCAGAGTGGTCGTAAAGTGAGGGCGGCATTTATGAAATACGAGTATAAAAAGCTCTTTGGTTCTAGAATAATGCTTTTTATAATTGTGCTGACACTTTGTTATATGATATATCTACCATTGAGGGAGGTTTGGAAAGACACCTCGGAATTAAGAAAAAGAATAAGCACCTATGAAACCATTATATCAGAAGCAAAAGCAGATAACAAGTCTTATGGTGATTTATATAATGAGATGAATGCAATATTTACATCTGAACAAGGTGAGAACAACAAACCAAAGGCAAAATATAGTGATGATCCTTTTCTTGATGTGTCTTCAATTTCACTTGTAGCCGATTATTTACAATATATAACCGTTAGATTTGAGGTTGATAGAAATAGTATTATTAAAGGAATGATTTATCAAAATAATACCGAAAAGAAAAAGACAGAACCTGACACATACCTTATCGCCGCAAATGAGAAAGCGATAGAGCAATACAACCGCCGTATTGACTTGAGGTTTGAAAGTACGGGTATTTCTGCCGACATCAGCTATGCGGCGTTTAACTACTCGATGTGGGAGTATGTGATGATAGCGCTGTGCGTGCTGATGACGGTGAGGCTGTTTTCGTGCGAGTATTCTTCGGGTGCATACCGCACAGTGAACACCAGTAAAAAGACGGTGCAAAGTCTGTTCTTCAAAAAGCTTTTTGCGGTCGTAACTGTTGCTGTGGGCGTGCTGGCGGTGCAGGCGATTTTTGAGCTTGCAATGGGCGCTTGCGTGTTCGGGCTGAAAAACCTCTCGCTGCCGATACAGCAGATTCAGATGTACGAATACTGCCCATATGCGATGAGCATTGCGCAGTTTTACCTGTTCAAATTTCTGCTGAAAGTGCTCGCATATGTGACGATAATTTCGCTGTGCGCTTTTGTCACCACGCTCGTCAGACGACCGCTTGTGTCGAACATTATTCTGCTGCCTATCAGCGCGGGCGGACTGCTTGCAAATATGGTGCTTTTTGTGAAGATAGACAACGCGGAAAACTATTCGCTTTCGGTGCTTGCGGCGTACGACAGGCTGAGAATTTTTCTGCCGCAGAGCCTTTTGAATTTCAAGGAGTACATCAAAAAGTTCGACTGCTTTTCGCTGTTTGGTCACCCTGTCAGCAGGCTGTCAGCGTGCATTCTCATTTCGTTTGCTATCAGCGCTTTGTGCGTGGCTTTGGGATACAAATTTAGCGGCAGAACAAGGAGGTCGTCATAATGGAACTGCGGTTTGAAAAGATGTGCAAGGCTTACGGCAAAAAGCAGGCGCTTATTGATTTTGATATAACTCTCACAAGTGGCGTTCACGCACTGCTCGGACCGAACGGCGCGGGAAAATCAACGCTGATGAACATTCTCGCAGGACTTTTGCGGCAGTCCTCGGGCGACATTTTTGTAGATGGAAAAAGCACTGCAACAATGGGTGCGGCGTTCCGCGAAATGCTGGGATATATGCCGCAGGAGCTTGGCTTTTATCCATCGTTCACGGCACAGCAGACGCTTGAATATTACGCCGTTTTGCGTGATGTTAAAGACAGTAAAAAGCGGATAGAGCAGTTGCTTGAGCTTGTTAATCTGCAAGGCGACAAGGACAGGAAGATAAAGGGTTTCAGCGGCGGAATGAAGCGCCGCCTCGGCATTGCACTTGCGCTTTTGAACGACCCGCAGATACTGATTCTCGACGAGCCGACCGCGGGACTTGACCCCAAGGAGCGTATGCGCTTTCGCAATGTTATTTCGCAGATAGGGTTCGGAAAAATCGTCATTCTCGCGACGCATATCGTGTCCGATGTCGAGAGTATTTCTGATGATTGTCTGCTGCTCAAAGACGGAAGACTTATCGACAAGGGCAGCTCGGAAACCCTTTGTGCAAAGCTGTCGGGCAGCGTGTGGGATATACCTATGACCGAGCGTGAGGCGGAGGAGTACATCCTGCAAAACAGCTGTGCGAACATCAAAAAGCGGGACAGCGGTATCTTCGTTCACACTGTAAGTTCTCAAAAGCCGAGCGAGAATGCGCAGCATTCGTCAGTCACGCTTGAAGACGTTTATATGAGCCATTTCGGGAGTGAGAGCGATGAGTAAAGTGTTCGCTGCCGAGCTGAAAAAACTGTTAAAGTTGCAGCATTTACTGCTTGTTTTTATTCTTGCACTTTCGGTGAGGACGGTGCTTTGCTTTGTCCCGACGGCGCATGAGCACCCGTATTCTGACGAGGTCTACAAGCGCTACACAACGCAGCTTTCGGGTGAGCTGACAAACGAAAAGACAGAGCTTCTGGGCACCCGTCTTGCCGAGATACAGGCACTTATCGCTGATTATGATGCAATGCAGCAAAGGTATCAAAGAAGCGAGATAGATTTAAGCGAGTATTCTGATTTCACCGCTCGCCACGGCATCGCCAAAGCCGAGGAAAAAACGGTGGCGTACCTGTGTGAAAAGTATGCGAAGCTGTCGGAGTGTTCGGGCTTTGAAAGGGAAGTGTTTTGCGACACAGACTGGGCTGACCTGTTCGCTGAAAACGGCTATGATTACATAATGCTTATTACGCTTTTGTGTATCGCCGTGCCTGCGTTTGACACGGAGTTTTCAAGTGGCAGCTATGCGCAGATAGCGACTTCAAAGCGAGGACGGTCACAGACTGCGCTCGCAAAGCTGATGGCAGTATCGCTGGCGGTTTTTGTGCTGTCGGTGATGATGAGTGCTGCTCGGCTCGGCGTGTTCGCTTATCAGCACGGTTTTGACTTTTCGGACAAGCCAGCAGGCAATGTTTTGCTGACAAATTCGCTCGGTAAAACGACCTTGCTTGGATATTTCGCCACAGACTCATTGCTCAAAGCTGTGGCGTTCGTGTTTTACGCTCTCGCCGCCTGTGCGATAAGCGCTGCCTGCAAAAACGTGACGTTTTCGTTTGTGTTGTCTTTTCTCGTTTGCGTGACGCCGCTTTTTGTTCTTGACAACAGCGGAAGTGTGCTAGTTTGTGCCTCGGTGTTATATAAAATGTACAATGGGTTTTCAGCATTTAAATTTGCATTTATCTCATTATTGAAATCAGTTGCTGTTGGAATTTTGGCCTTGGGTTTATGGCGTAAAGCACATAGTTGATTTGGTAATTTTAGTTTTTATAGATTATTGTGTTTATTCTTCTTTTATTATATACTGATACATCTGGTATATAGAAGAAAATGAAAGGTGGAAAAGTATTATGTTTGATTTATTAGTTAGCAGTTACAAAAAGGACTTTTATAATAAGAGGAACAGAAAGCTTAAAACAATTGAAATGTTTATGATTGTGATTTTAATTGCTAGCGGAGGAATTTCGCTTCTTTCTTTAATCTTGAAGCAAAAAATAGTTGAAACGGTCTCTCTTATTTTTCTATTGGCTGTTGTTTTGGTTATTATTATCTATACCAATATAAGAGATAAAAAGCTATTAGAGTCAGATGTAGCAATAAAAAAACAGAGGTTGTGTAGCTTTAAGAATCTGCTTAATGATACATATGGCTTATATTCTATATCGGGACTAAAGTTAATTATAAAGAGTTGTAAAAATGAAACAAAAAAGAACAAAAAGTTTTTTCGTAGTTTCTCATTGAATAATTATGTGACTACAATAATATATCCGATAGTACTTACAGGTCTTGGCGCTGTCGTTGCTAAGATTTCTTTCGAGGAAACCGTAAAGCTTTCAGCAATGATTTTGTATTGTATTTTCTTGTTTACTTACATATGGATCGTTTGTATATCAATGTTTAAGCTTATTTTCAGTAGAGCTAATCTATATGATTCATTGAAAGCAGATGCAGAGTTTTTGTTGGTCGAACTGCGGAACAAGCATCATAAAACAGGGTTATAAAGGCATCGTAATTAATTCGTTGAACGATTCCAGAGTTATGCTATATTGTGAAAGAGGAGGAATAACAATGACCAAAGCAGATTGGATAAAAATAATCGTGCCGATTATTCTCAGTTCTATTATTTCTATTATTATTACCTGTGCTAATAATCGCATTGTTAAAAACAAGATGGCAAAGAAGGTAGTAATTCAAAGGCGATTGAATGACTTGGTAAAACATGTAGGTGCTATAAAGAATTCAATAATAGAAATGCAATACCAAATGATTGATATTGAAGATGGATTAAAAAAGCTCTTTATTTCTTCAGGTGATTTACAAGTTTATATGGAAGACAATCGTAAAGCAATGGCTGAAGAACTTAAGGATCAAAAAGACATATATGAAATAAAACGAATTGACGAATTATCTGAAACAATAAAACAAGTAGGAATATTGATGAATACAAATGATACACAAAGGTTCGGTGAGATGTTTAAAAAATCCAAGTCAATTTGTGATAGATTGATAGAGGACTATAATCGTCAGATCAGTCAGGCAGAATACATATAGCATCGCTTTAATTGTCATGAATTATGATACAATAGTGATCAAATACTTTTTGAATTTTGGTTTACGATAGCAATATCAATAGTGCGGTCATTTTCTATAACACTTCTAAGTTGTGATTGACAAGCTAGTTTAATAGCAGTATAATTAAGTCGAAAAAGCTATTATGTATCATATAAACTAATTAGAGCTTAGCTAAGGCGGGTGAATACTATTGGATAGAATAGCATTGGTAATTGGCAATTCAAACTACTTGAATGTACCCAAGCTTAATAATCCTAAGAATGATGCTAATGACATTGAATGTGTTTTACAAAAATTGAATTTTGATGTTATAAAAATATTGGATGCACGTTTGATGGATATTCAAAATGCAATCAATGATTTCTTGCAGCGTTTAGATGAGTATGCTGTGGGTTTATTGTTCTATGCTGGACACGGAATGCAAATTGATGGAAAGAACTATATTGTCCCTGTTGACTGTCAGATTTGTGATAAAGGAAGAACAACTGTATCTTGTTATTGTTTAAACGCATTTTTAGATGGTGTGTCTGCATATAAAGGAAAAACTATCATCTGTATTTTAGATGCTTGCCGAAACAATCCGTTTGTAATATCAAGAGGATTAGGGACTGGTTTTAAATCATTTGATAACCAGCCTAAGGGAACTATAATCGCATATTCGACAAGTGCTGATTGTACTGCTTTTGATGGACAAAACAGTAATGGATTATATACTCAGGTGTTAAAAGACGCCCTTATTATACCTAATCTAAAAATAGAAGAGATGTTTAAATCTGTTCGAAACAAAGTATCTGAAATATCTATAAATCAATATGGTGATGAGCAGCTTTCTTGGGAATATTCGTCTCTTGTTGGCGATTTTTATTTCTCAGTTACTCCTCAGCCTGTTAATTTGAAAGTAACGGACGAGGAGATATATAAATTTATAACAAAACGATTTGAATGCTATGAAAGCAAAGCAGAAAGCATATACGATGCAGAATGTTTACCTTATGTTGATGCTTACAATGAATTTCATATTCCAATTATAAAACTCCTCAGAGCCTATTCAAGAATAGATTATCCTAAAAAAGGAGTTCATTTCTCTGATGCAACTATTGACCAGATGAATTATAGTTATTTAACCTCGTGGGGCTTTGAGCAAAAATATGGTAGATGGTATTATAAAGACAATTATGTTGAGATGGGTGACTTATTACCTCTTCCTGATGACTTAATGCCTCTAGATCCAGAACAAGGGAAAGAGGTTAAAATTGATGCATCAGTAACTGTGGAGGAACTAAACGGAAAACTCAGATTCCGCCTGTATTCTAATATCCCAGAAGGTACGCCATTGGTTTTTTCGGTTGATGGTAACCAGTATTTTGCCCAGAGCCAAGTTATTGCAGGAGATACAGATACTTTTAGTGAATGGTTTGGTAACAAAGACAAACCAATAAAAAAAGGATTCTATAAAATAAAAATAACCTGTCCAATTGATCGGTTACTTCCTCCTGAAATACAAAGGATATTTGGTGAACGAAACAGAAATATTAATGGACGATTTGTGTGTTTTGACCCGATAGTAGGCAATACAATTTTGGTTTCATGCATTTTAATGATTAAAGATAATCACTATCAGATTTTAGATATGGGTCAAAAGATTTTAGATTGATAAAGGGTAAGTGCATTAATTAAAAGCTTAGAATGATACAGTAAGACGGATTTTCGAAACAAATGATTATGATGAGATTTGACTTTTTTTGATGTGTATGATACAATACAAATGAGGTGTACATTAGTTTATTAAAGGGGGGCACTTTATGGGAAAGGTTAATAAAAAGCTTCTTTTTGATAAAATCTATTCGAATGTTTTTTCACATTTGAACAAACCTAACATAGACATTTTCTTATGTGGTGGTGCGAGCACATCAGAAAAGAAATCATTTAGAGATGTCCTGAGAGAAGAACTTAAGTTGATAGACAAGATTAATGTTTTATATCCAGAAGAACTGTTTATGGAAATTCTAAACAGGAAGCATTATAATCTTCTCCAACTTGAGGATCTACTCGCTGAAAATTGTGATTATATTGTAATAGTGAGTGAGAGTCCTGGTTCATATGCAGAACTAGGTGCATTTGCTAATAATGAAAACACAATGAAAAAAACTATAGTATTGTCACAAACTAAATTTAAAAATGTGCGTAGTTTTATTAAGCAAGGACCAATTCAACATATAAAAGATTATGACAAAAAGCATGTTATTTATTATAATGAGACTAATAAAGAAAAGTGTATTGATGATTTGTTAAAAGCCATTCGAATACATAATAGGAATGGAATAATATACAACTACAATAAAAACAAAAAAGATATTGATTTGATTTCTGGACAATATAATTATATTATGCTGCTCCTTTATTTCTTCGTAGATTTAGAAATCATAGATGTAAAAAATACAGTAAAAGAAATATTCATAAGCAAGGGATTTCCTTCAAAAAGCTTTGAGGTGGTTTATCAATCTGCTATACGTAGACTTTTTAGTGATGGACAGATTTGTAAACATAAAGAAAATGATAAAAGTAAATATAAATTATCGTCAAAGGGTTATCACACAGCATGTTCATTGATTGATAGCATAAGAATTGATAAAAAGAGCTATGCTTTAAATAGAATAAGATTAGATATAATAGATGAATAAAATACAGCACTGCTTTCTTAGTTTGTTGAAGGAAACTTCCTACGGAAGATGGTTCGTCCTCCTAAGCATTAATACATTAGCAGAGTTGCGCGAAAACGATGCGTAACTCCACAGCTGTGAACTTACACATCGTTTTCGCAGCAAAGAATTTTAGTGGTAAGAAAGTGGTGCTGTTTTTTTATGGAGTTAGAAATAAATAAAGTTATCATTGATTCATTAGGGTTGCCATATATTGTTTCTTTTGATGATTTTGTTCGGTGTTTGCGTTTAAATCCTAAACTTGTTTATTGGCTTTCCTCAACATCAAACTTAAGATATATGTCGTTTGAAATCCCCAAAAGGAGTGGTGAAAAACGAAGAATAGATGCCCCTGTATATTCTTTGAAACAAGTACAAAAATGGATACTTTATAATATTTTATATAAAATCAAGCCTACCCAATTTTCATATGGCTTTAATCGTTGTTCTGGGACAGGATCCCCATTACTTAAGGTTGCAGAGAATCATAGATATAATCTTTTTTTACTAAAGATTGATTTAAAAGATTTTTACCCTTCGTTATCTAGAAAAAAAGTGTATGGTCTTTTTAGAAGTATTGGGTATAATTCTTGTGTAGCGAATATTCTTACTAATATATGTACATATAATGGCTCTTTGCCACAAGGCGCAGTAACATCTGCACATATTGCAAACATTCTGTGTAGACGAATGGATTATCGAATAGCTGGATATTGTGAAAAGCACAACATTTCTTTTTCTCGCTATGCTGATGATATGACTTTTTCCTCTGATAATAGAAACGATTTGAAAAAAGCATATACTATTATCTTGAAAATTATAAGAGATGAGGGGCTTTCAGTTAATATCAGAAAAACTCATTTTATGTCTCCTAAATGCAGAAAACAGGTTTTAGGATTAACGATAAATGATAATCAAATCAAGGTTGCGAAGCAATTGAAAAGGAAAGTGCGATCGATGATTCATAAATCAATAGTCATGGGAATTTATGAAGATAACGATATTATTAAAGGATATATTTCATACATAGAGTCTATAGAATCCGGATATACTCAAAAGGTCAAAAAATATATTGAAAAACTAACAAAGTCTCCGCTATGCATTTATAGTAATCTAGTTGAAAAATACAATCATAATAAACTATTTAAAGATCTTCCGGATATGAGGCTGCTTTTTGCAAAAGATTTTAATCACATTTCGGATGAAGATGATTTTTATCAATATGAAAATGAATTACACGAGGAGTATTTGATTAACCACAACAAAGAATAGTTAAATTTTAGTTCGTTAAAAAGAGCTGATTCTAAAGCGGCTCTTGCTATATCTACAATACATAGTTTATTTTTCAATCTTTTCGTTAATTTTGGTAATCACTATATGAGTGCCATTGATACAATGCATTTAGCCTATAAAACCAGAAGGAAGCAGTTAAATTATAAACTTGGGAGTTGATTATATGTCAAAAAAATGTTTTGATTACCTTTCAAATAGCCTTCTTGGCAATAAATTGGCTCTTGAAAATGGGTTTAGCCAATATAACGATGAAGAACTCCGAATGGAATTAAATAAGTATCGAGAGTATATCCTATCAAATATAAATGAAATACATGACGAAATCCAAAATGATGATAAAAACAATCTTAGTATTTGTATTGAGTCTTTTCAAGATCTTCCCGATGAGGAAACATATAAACAGCTTCTTCTTTACATGGATAAAGTCATTATTCCCGATCCTATTTTTAAACTAACAGAAACACCTTCTGAATTAATTAAGGCATCTAGTCACTTTTTAGGGTTAACTTATTCCAATGGTATTAATAGAAAAGAGTTATGTGATGCAATAAACTATGTTTTTAATATAGAGCAACTCATTTGCAGTCAAATTATAATTATGGTCCCAGTTTCTCTTATTCATGAACAACCAGAAGTAACCCCAATACTGTATTCACCTACATCCTTTTCAGATATAATTCCCAAAGAAATTCTAGAATACTATCGATCTATAGCTAAAGTATACAATCTTGTTCCTTCCGAATGTGGGCTGAAAGTGATTTCTGAAAAAACACTGGAAGTAGGAACTAGAATCCTTGTTGAATTTATAGATGAGGATTGTTGTGGCAAAGCATTTTTTCAGTATTGTAATGCTAAAGCAAATGAAAAAAACGATGACGCTTCAATATCTGTTGTTCCAGCAGATGTAATTACCGAAAATGAGTTTAAATTTTGGGTGAATCAGTCGATTAACCAGGCATCAAATAGCCATTTTAATGATGTATATCAAGAGCTGGTTCTTTCTGCAATTTGTGGGTGCATGTATCTTACTAGGTCAAATATTGTATCAAATGTCCTGAGAAAAGTTATTGTCAAGCCTTCAAAACCAGCGGATCTTGCTACTCTTGCATTATCTTTAGAATTGCCGATAACAAGCAATATACCAATGAAAGATTTGATATCCATACGCCAAAATTATGGACAAGCATTTCACAATTTCAGAACGTCTCTTAATTCTAAATTAATAAACTTAAATCTGAATGCAGATAGTGCGGATATTAAGCATCAACTTGATAGTATTTCATATGAAATGAACACGTTACAAGTTCAAGAAGTTGAAAAAGAATATAGGAAGATTTCTAGAACACTCAAAATAGATGCATTGGGCTTTACTGGTAGTTTGATTGCAAGTTTTATTAATGGAGGACTAACGGCGGTAGGAGCTGCGGCTACTTTTGCTAAAGGAATAATTGATGCAAATAAATATTACACAGATGTACATGAACATAATGGATACTTCCTTTGGAAGTTGAATAAAAGATCTCAAAAGCTTACTCCTTGAAATAAGTAATGTTATTCTTATTATGGTGAGTAAAAAGAATTATTAAATTAGGAGGTATTCATGCGAATAGATTTACATTGCCATACAAAGAAAACTAAATCTGGTGATAATAAAAATAGAACAGTATCACCTGATATGTTTAGATGTAAAATTGAATCAGCTGATGTTAAAATAGTTGCTATTACCAACCATAATGCATTTGATTTAGAACAGTACAATAACTTAAAGACGGTGGTAGAAGACATATGTCAAGTATGGCCCGGAGTAGAGATTGATGTTAATGGAGAAAGCAGATATCACTTAATCGTTATTGTTAAACCTGATGAGGTTGAGAGATTTCATGAAAATGTTAAAAATTTATTCTATAACGAAAAACCAGATGATAGTTTTCATACTATCGAAGAAGTATATAATGCATTTAAAGAACATGATGCTATTTTCATTCCTCATTTTCATGATAAAAAACCTGCAATATCTGAAAATGATAAACGGAAATTGATGGAGACAGTTGAGGATTCTGCACGGGTATTCATAGAACCACGTAACCATAGAACATTAGGTGTACTTGCTAATAAAGATTTAAGTGTATTAATTGGCAGTGATGTTCAAGATTGGAGAGAATATGAAAAGTGTACATTTGCAGATTTGCGTCTTCCTGTGGCAAGTTTTTCAGAGTTTTTGCTTCTTGCACGGCGTGATAAAAATGTAGTAAAAACACTACTTAATAAAAAGGAACCAATTAACCTGATTGGTCAGCCGCATAGAAGTGTAAATTTAGAACTAACACTATATCCAGATGTAAACATTATATTTGGACCTAAAGGGACTGGGAAAACAGAAATAATAAAGTCGTTATACAATGACATGGTTAAAAGAGGCAAAACATGCAAGAAATATATAGCCTCTGAAAGAAATGAAAACTTTGCAGATCTTATGAAGGTCAGTGACATGGAATTGGATTTAAGTAAAGTTAATGCATCACCTTGCGAGGAAGAATTAAAGACGGTATTAGAGTGGAATGATCATAACCCTACTGATATCATAAAGTATTTTGATTGGTACAATACTAAAAGTAATAGTAATAATAAAAAACGGATGAGAATAACAGAAGCGCTTCATGATAATTACACAAAAGATAAAAGGTATGATAATCACAAAGATGATTTAGATTCAATTACAAACGCTTGCGATATCATAAACTCAGTTGACATAAAAGAGTATTTTTCTTCTACAGAAGAAGAACGCTTCAAAACTATGCTAAAATCATTGCATGAGAAAATAAGGGTTAAAAGAAGAAATGATGTAATGCAAGAGCTCTCTTCCAAATTTACAAATTTGTTTATTGATAGGATAAAATCAATAGCCGATAAAATATCAGATACGGTTTCTAGACCATCTACCATAGGATTAATGCCATATGCCAAAAATCGATTTGCGTTATATAAGGCAGTCACAACTATATTGAACAATCTTTCCTGCGATGAGTGTAATGAGAAAAAAAGAATAGGTTCGTTAGATAAAAATGGTGATATCTTTATTAATTACAAGTATAGAATGCTTTGTCAAGATTCGTTAACTGTCGAATTCCCAAAGTATAAAATCACAGATCTAAGGATATTAAAAGAAGCATTTGAACACATACAACAGAATATATTTGATAGTGATATATCTATAAATGTTGAGAAAATAAAAAACAAGTGTAATGAGATATCTTTAAAATCAATTAAACCTTTTTTAGGTATATCCAAACAGATTGTCGATAAAGATGGAAAAGAGTATGCCCCTTCTAACGGTGAAAAGGGTATACTATTACTTGAAAGGATGTTACATGAAGATGCAGATGCATATTTTCTAGACGAACCGGAGTTAGGTATGGGTAATTCATTTATAGATACTGATATTCGACCTCTTATAAGTAGTATAGCAAAAAGAAGAAAGTATGTTATTGTTGCAACACATAATGCCAATATTGCTGTTCGAACGCTGCCGTATGTTTCAATATATCGCAGCTATGAAAATGGAGAGTATAAGACATATATCGGTAATCCGTTTGACGATCAACTAGTTAATATCTTTGACTCTGAAGATGTAAAAAGCTGGGCAGAAGAAAGCATGCATTCTTTAGAAGGGGGAAAAGAAGCGTTTTATGAAAGGAAGGATATCTATGAATCAAAAGACCATTAATGTAGTATTATTATCTGAGGATGAAGAAAAGGACATATTAAGATTTGATATTAATGATAAAATAGTAGACATTAATCTTAATGACCCTACATGTCAGCAATCCTTAAAATGTGTTTTTAATGATCTGCTTTGTGAATTATTAAAAAATGATATTATTTTTTCATTTAATACTCAAGAAGGGTATCATAGGGAAATGTATAAAGAAGTTTGCAAAGAATTAATAACTGATATAGGACGTGAGTTGGACGGAATAAAAGAAGAATTGCGAACGGAAATCTGTATTTAATCAAGCCCAATTGGTTTATAATGTATAGATAATGAGGAGGGAGGTAAAGAATAGGCCTAAGCATTCAAAACCGAACAGCTGTCATTAATTTGCATTTTTACTATAGTATATAAAACTTAATGGTTCAAAAATATGGTCTTTGTTTGGCTTTTATTTTGGCATAAAACTACTGCACAATCCAATAGGTTACGGTATATACCCTTATGACAGAATCGGCGCATCAGCGGGCGTAAAAAGCCCGTAGATGCGCACGTTTCAGCAAGCGGCGGTGCTTCAAGTCCCGTTTGCCGCATAAAT
>Ga0256404_1001490_pt1 | contig 56173 bp, 45 predicted proteins | sample RumenRJG_01DNA_FD_185990 | JGI IMG/M metagenome (GOLD analysis project Ga0256404, IMG submission 185990) | Bovine rumen microbial communities from Lethbridge, Alberta, Canada - RJG_01 | ecosystem: Host-associated > Mammals > Digestive system > Stomach > Rumen | place: Canada: Alberta | collected... | reverse complement strand
GTTAACAAACAATAAATATTATCCAATTATTTGGAAAGCAACATAGAAGTCACGAACGGGCTTTAGCTGCCGATGGAGCTCTGGGACTGAAGTTATGGGGATAGCCTTACGAGCAAGCTCGACGGCTACCTCCATAACTTCAGTACCACCCCTACCGGGGAAAAGCCCGTCCATGACGAAAATTGCTTGGGCATAAAATTGCACTAAGGTGCATAAAATATATCACATCCCACTAAATCTTCCCACAAGCAGTTTAGAAAACCTTGATTGTATCTTCGTGAATAAATCGGTTTTATGTTTTTCTTACAAACGAACTCTTGTGCTGCTCTATTTTATGCCATAAGGCAATTTTACGCGATAGCGATTTTCTTCATGGGCAGGCTTGACACCTATGGTGTGTGACAGAAGCTATGGGGTGGCCTGCGAGTTTGCTCGCAAAGGGCACCCCATAGCTTCTGTCACATTGCTCTGTTAGGAGCAAAAGCCTGACCATGATTTTCCTACTATCTTAAGGTAGTAAACGTCTATACTCGTTCTCATTCCTCTTGTGGAAACAAACCCTCAATTTCAGATTCCACCATTCACGGAAAATATCCGCTGTGCCATAATTTTGGCTCGCGCGACACCTTTTTTAATTCATAATTCATAATATTTGCTTAGCAGCCGTGTTCTAATTCTTCATATTTTTGATTGTGTTTGGCTGACAGTCTTGCTCCTCGTCCATGACAATATCATCTGTCACCCTTTTTCGCTAAACTTCTAACTCCTAACTTAAGAAACTCCTAACTTAAGAAACTCCTACCTCATATCTTTTTGTTCAAATCCAAAAAATCAATGATGGAAAGATGAAAGGTGGGCTTTTGTTTTGTCGTTTGCTCTTTTTCATGTAACTTTGCGGTAAATGACAAAACCTCATCAACTGATCACCATCTTGGGACCGACGGCGAGTGGTAAGACTTCGCTTGCTGCCCGGTTGGCCTACGAGCTCGACGGCGAAATAATTTCCGGCGACAGCCGACAAGTGTATCGTGGAATGACCATCGGTACGGGTAAAGATCTTGACGACTATACCGTTGCAGGGCATCCTATCCCCTATCATCTCATCGACATTTGTGAGCCGGGTGAGAAATATAACATCTTTCAATATCAGCAGGATTTTCTCCGTGCCTGGCATGATGTGATCAGTCGGGGTAAGTGGCCGATTCTCTGTGGGGGCTCGGGACTATATATCGAATCGGTGCTGCGTGGCTATGCGTTGTCGCCCGTAGAGCAAAACCCGGAGCTGCGCCGCAGCTTGGAGGGAAAGACATTGGAAGAACTCTCTAAGATTCTCGTCAAACTGAAAACCCAAACGGGCAGCACCATGCACAACACCACAGATGTAGACACGCCCCAGCGGGCCATCCGTGCCATCGAGATAGAGACATATAATGCCCAGCATCCTACAGCTTTGAGACAAATGAAGAAACCAGAAAGTATCGTCTTCGGTGTGAATATTGATCGTGAAGAGCGCCGAAGGAAAATTTCCGCTCGTCTAAGGAAACGGCTCGATGAGGGTATGGTGGACGAAATTCGCGATTTGCTCGCCCAAGGTGTCAAGGCGGAGGATCTGATCTATTATGGGTTGGAATACAAGTATGTGACTCTTTATGTCACGGGACAACTAAGCTACGATGAGATGTTCCGCCAACTGGAGATTGCCATACATCAATTCGCCAAGCGACAGATGACCTGGTTTAGGGGTATGGAACGGCGTGGATGCAACATTCATTGGATAGATGCAGCTTTGAGCATGGAGGAGAAGTTGCGCCAAATCAAGACTTTTTTCAACCGGCCGCAGTGATTGCATTTCGGGCTGAACGGGAGTAGCCTGTTTCTTCACGCCGTTTTTTCATCCAACTTCGTTAATGCAACTTTATCCAGCAACCCACAAAAGGTTGTATCCTAAAGAGTAGAAAATAATGATAAACGTTCCCTCCTTTATTTTATGCCGTAAGGCAATTTTATGCTATGGCGATTTTCTTCATGGGCAGCCTTGACGACTATGGTGTGGGGCTGAAGAAATGCTCTATTAGGAGCAAAAGCCTGACCATGATTTTCCTACTATCTTAAGTAGGCGAACGTCTATGTCTGTTCTCATTTCTATAGAGAAAGCAAACCTCCAATTTCAGATTTCTCCGGCCACCATCCACGGAAAATAACCGCAGTGGCATTTTTCTGCCTTAGAAATCCAGTGAACGAAAACCATCTTATACAAGATTTGGAAAGAGTTGATGGATAATTTAGCAAAAAAATGGGTATTGTTTTTGCAATGCCATAGTTTTTTTTTATCTTTGCCTTACAGATACGACAATTTACATAAATAAACATATACCTAAGAACTACTATGAGCTATCTGAAATTTGAAAAGGCTCTGATGACCAATCTCGAAGACTCGTTGCCGAGGGAGTTGTTGCGAACCAACAGGTCGGGTGCTTATTCCTGCTCGACCATTGTGGATTGCAACACCCGCAAGTATCATGGTCTGCTCGTTGTGCCAGTTCCCGAGCTTGACGACGAGAATCACGTGCTCCTGTCGTCGCTTGATCCTACTGTTGTGCAGCATGGTGCATCGTTCAACCTTGGTTTGCATAAATATCAAGGCAACAACTTCAGTCCGAAGGGCCACAAGTACATTCGTGAGTTTAATTGCGACAAAGTTCCTACCACGCTCTATCGCGTTGGTGGCGTGATTCTGAAGAAGGAAGTTGTCTTCCAACATTATGAGGATCGCATCCTCATCCGCTACACATTGGTGGATGCCCATTCCGACACATTACTGCGATTCCGTCCCTTCTTGGCTTTTCGGAGTGTGCGACAGTTTACGCATGAGAATTCTACGGCAAGCCGCGAGTATCAAGAAGTCGAAAAAGGTATCATGACCCGTATGTATGCTGGCTATCCCTACCTCTACATGCAGTTCTCAGTGCCCAATACTTTCCATTTCGAGCCCTATTGGTATCGGGGCCTTGAATATCCCAAAGAGCAGGAGCGTGGCTACGCCTCCAACGAGGATCTCTATGTACCGGGCTATTTTGAGATGCCGATCAAGAAGGGAGAAAGCATTGTCTTTGCCGCGTCCACATCTGAAAGCAAGACCGCAGAGTTGCCTTCACTCTTCCAAAAGGAATGCGACGAACGCACTCCGCGCGACAACTTTTTCCACTGTCTGGTGAATGCAGCTCATCAATTCCATGTGCACGAGAAAAACGATGACCGCTATATTCTTGCCGGATGGCCATGGTTCAAGTGCCGTGCGCGCGACGAGTTTATCTCTCTGCCTGGCCTGACGCTTTCTATCCAGGAAGAAGACTATTTTGAACTGGTGATGAAGACAGCCATGCGAGGACTTTATGAGTTTATGGCCGGCAAGCCGCTGAGCGTGAAGATCACGGAGATTGAACAGCCCGATGTGTTGCTGTGGGCCGTGTGGTGTGTGCAGCAATACGCGCTGCATGTGAGTAGGGAGGCTTGCGCGCAAAAATATGGGAAATTGGTGCTCGACATCCTGGATTTCATCCAAGAGCAGAAGCATCCCAACTTGCTCTTGGATGAGAACGGACTCTTGCGCAGCGAAGGCAAGGACAAGGCGGTGACATGGATGAACTCTACGGCCAACGGACATCCCGTAGTCCCGCGCACGGGCTACATTGTCGAGTTCAACGCCCTTTGGTACAACGCCCTGCGTTTTGGCGCCACTATGGCTTCTGCATTGAACAAGAGCAAGGTGGCCGACCGTCTTAATGATTTGGCTCAACTTTCCGGTCAGAGCTTCATCTCTACATTCGTCAACAAGTATGATTATCTCTTCGACTATGTCGACGGCGACTATACAGACTGGAGCGTCCGCCCCAACATGATCTTCTCTGTTGCCTTAGAGTATTCTCCCCTGTCGCAGGATCAAAAGAAAAAGGTACTTGACATTTGCACGCGCGAGTTGCTGACCCCCAAGGGCTTGCGCACATTATCGCCGAAGAGCGATGGTTACAACCCGATGTATGTGGGCCCACAGGCCCAGCGCGACTATGCCTATCATCAAGGGACTGCCTGGCCCTGGCTGGCCGGTTTCTACATGGAGGCTTGTCTGAAGATCTACAAGCGTTCGCGCATCAGTTTCCTCGACCGGCAGATGGTGGGCTACGAAGACGAGATGTTCTACCATTGTCTGGGTACACTGCCCGAAGTGTTTGACGGCAACCCACCTTTCCATGGACGTGGTGCCATCTCGTTTGCTATGAATGTGGCCGAAATTCTGCGCGCTACGGAAATGCTGGCTAATTTTAAGGATAAATAAAGAAGACTCACGTATATGAAAGTTTTAATGTTTGGGTGGGAGTACCCTCCACATGTATATGGGGGTCTTGCCACAGCCAATTTTGGTATTTCAGAAGGTCTTCACGCCCAAGGCGACGTTGACATCACATTGTGTCTGCCAAAGCCCTGGGGCGACGAGGATCATAGCTTTGCCCGTATCGTTGCCATGAACTGCGTGCCTGTAGCCTGGCGGGATGTCAATTACGATTACGTGAAGAGCCGCATTGGCAACTTGATGGATCCAGACTATTACTACAAGCTTCGCGACCATATCTATGCAGATTTCAACTACATGAACGTAAACGACTTAGGCTGTATGGAGTTTGCCGGTGGCTATCCCTCAAATCTTCACGAGGAAATCAACAACTATTCCATCATAGCTGGCGTTGTAGCCCGCACAGAGCAGTTTGACATCATTCATGCTCACGACTGGCTCACCTATCCAGCTGGCATCCATGCCAAGCAGGTGAGCGGCAAGCCCTTGTGCATTCATGTGCACGCCACGGATTACGACCGCTCGCGCGGCAAGGTGAATCCCACGGTTTATGGGATTGAGAAGGACGGTATGGACAATGCCGACTGTATCATGTGTGTGAGCGATCTGACCCGCAACACGGTCATCAATCAGTATCACCAGGATCCCCGAAAGGTGTTCACCGTCCATAATGCGGTCTACCCGCTAAGTCCGGAAAATGAGGCCATCCCCCGTCCTGATCACAGGGGCAAGGAGAAAATCGTCACGTTCCTTGGACGAATCACGATGCAGAAAGGCCCGGAATATTTCGTAGAGGCCGCCAACATGGTGCTTCACCGCACGCGCAACGTCAGATTCTGCATGGCCGGATCGGGCGACATGATGAACCAAATGATCTATCTTGCTGCTGAGCGTGGCATAGCCGACCGATTCCACTTCCCCGGTTTTATGCGAGGCAAGCAGGTCTACGAGTGCTTGAAAGACTCTGATGTCTATGTGATGCCGTCGGTCAGCGAGCCCTTTGGCATCTCTCCGCTTGAAGCCATGCAGTGCGGAACGCCTACCATCATCTCGAAGCAAAGCGGCTGCGCGGAGATTCTTCACAATTGCATCAAGGTAGACTACTGGGATATTCACGCCTTGGCCGATGCCATCTACAGCATCTGCCACAATGAGTCGCTCTTCGATTATCTTTCGGAAGAGGGCAAGAAGGAAGTTGCACAGATCACTTGGGAGAAAGTAGGCGCCTGGATTCGTGAACTCTACATGCGTACTTGCGGATGGAAATAGTCCGTGGAGTGAAGTCGGGAAACAATAAACTTCAAACTTATCAAATCAAGGAACAATGAAAACAATTTGCTTATATTTTGAAATACATCAGATCATCCATCTGAAGCGTTACCGTTTCTTTGACATCGGTACCGATCATTATTATTACGACGACTACGAGAACGAACGTTCCATCAACGACATCGCCACGCGGTCATACATGCCGGCACTCGACACGCTGCTGCAGATGATCAACGACAGCCAAGGAAAGTTTAAGGTTGCCTTCTCCCTCTCTGGTGTCGGTATTGAACAGTTGGAAATCCATGCCCCTCAGGTTTTGGAAAAACTGCAGGAACTCAACCAGACGGGATGTGTAGAATTCTTAGCAGAGCCTTATTCCCACGGACTCTCGTCGCTGGTCAACGAGGAAAGCTTTGCTGTCGACGTGAAGAAACAGATGAAGAAGATTGAAGAGTATTTTGGCCAGAAACCAAAGGTGCTTCGCAATTCTTCCCTGATCTATAGCGACGACATTGGCATGCAGGTGGCACAGTTTGGCTTTAAGGGCATGCTTACTGAGGGAGCCAAACATGTTTTAGGTTGGAAGAGTCCTCACTATGTCTATCATTGTGCCATGGCTCCCAATCTGAAGCTCATCTTGCGTGATGTGACGATGAGCGACGATATCTCGCTTCGCTTCAGCAATACCGAATGGGCCGGCTATCCTTTGTTTGCCGACAACTATATGGAACGAATCGCCAAGACTCCTGCTGAGGAACAAGTGTTTGGTATCTTCATGGAGCTTTCTGCCCTTGGCATCGCCCAGCCGCTCTCGAGCAACATTCTCGATTTCTTCAAGTCGTTGCCCGCTGAAGCCGAAAAGCGGGGCATTGTCTTTGCTACACCCGCTGAGGTGTGTGACACATTCAAGAGTGTGGGCGAACTTGATGTACCCGATACGCTGTCGTGGGTTGACGAGGAGCGCGATGTTAGTGCCTGGCTGGGAAATCCCATGCAGCGTGAGGCCTTCAATAAGCTTTACAGTGTGGCCGACCGCGTACGCATTGCCGATGATCCACGAATCAATCAGGACTGGGACTATTTGCAGGCCAGCAACAACTTCCGCTTCATGAGTACGAAAAACAGCGGAGTGGGAATTGACCGTGGCATCTATAATGGGCCCTTTGATGCCTTCACCAACTATATGAATATTCTCGGCGACTTCATCACGCGTGTCAACAATCTCTATCCTGAGGACATCGACAACGAACAGTTGGAGAGCCTGCTCACGACTATCAAGAATCAGGGCGACGACTTGTCGGCTAAAGAGAAGGAGGTGGAGCGTCTGCAGGCGAAGATTGTGAAGTTGGAAGCCAGCGAGTCCAAGCTCAGAGCAGAGTTGGACACAGGCGAAAAGCCGAAGAGAACCACTCGAAAAGCCGCGGCAAAGAAAGTTGCCACAGCTAAATCTGCTAAATAATGAAGGTTGTATAGTTAATAATCAAAGATTTCTCTTAAAAAATTTGGAGTTTTCAAATGATTATGCTATATTTGCGATAAAGTTTTTCAAATTTCGCTTGTTGGCGAAATTTCCCTCGAGGTTGGTAGCATCCTGCACCAACCTCTTTTTATGTCCCTGCTGCATACTGAGGTTGTTGGAGGCTACGATTGCTGATGAATGATGTTGAGCATTTTGAAGGTTGCCTTGATGGCCGCTTCTGTCTGGTCTACATCGAGGCCATGGGTGCGCATGATCTTGCCATCGGCAACATTCCATGTGATGACGGTTTGAACAAGAGCATCGGTGTGACCGCCGGGCGGGATCGACACAACATAGTTGGCCAGTCGGGGGAAAGTCGCATTGAGCTTCTCTTTGTAGATCTTGCGCAAAGCCTTCACGAAGGCATCGTATTGCCCATCACCAGTAGAATCGGCCTCATAGATCTTGCCGTCGATCTCCACCTTGATGCTGGCAATGGGTTTCAGACCATAAGAGGTGGAGACCATATAGCTTAGCAATTTCACTTTGTCATCTGGAATATCGTGTTTCAGCACATCGGCCACGATGAAGGGGAGGTCTTCCTGGGTCACCATTTCCTTGCGGTCGCCTAATTCGGTAATGCGTTTTGTTACCTTGCGTGTCTGTTCTGGAGTAAGTTCCAGCCCGAGTTCCTTCAAATTTTGGATGATGTTGGCCTTGCCGGAATTTTTTCCGAGCGCGTATTCGCGCTTGCGTCCGAAGCGTTCTGGGATGAGCTCGTTGCAGTAGAGATTGTTCTTGTTGTCGCCGTCGGCATGCACGCCTGCCACCTGGGTGAAGACGTTCTCGCCTACAATGGGCATGTTGGGTGCCACGGCTATGCCACTATAGCCCTCTACCAATCGGCTGACGGCATTGAGCTGGCTTTCGTCGATAGAGGTGCGTGCGTGGAATTGATCTTTCAGAATGGCCTGCACACTGGCAAGGGGAGCGTTTCCACAACGCTCCCCGAGGCCGTTGACTGTGACGTGAACACCACGGCATCCGCTCAGCACGGCAGCCAAGGTGTTGGACACGGCAAGGTCGTAGTCGTTGTGGGCATGGAAGTCGAAATGCTTGCCGGGATAGCGTCGTATCATCTTGCGTATGTATTCCACCACTTGGAGCGGATTGATGATTCCTAAAGTGTCGGGCAATAAAAAGCGCCTCACGGGCATATCCTTTAGGGCATCCATCATCCAAAATACATAGTCGGGCGAATCCTTCATGCCTCCGCTCCAGTCTTCGAGGTATAGATTGACAGTCATTTGACGGTTGTAGGCATAGTCGATGACACGCATCACCTCGTCGAGATGCTCCTGAGGCTGCTTGTGAAGTTGCTGCATGCAGTGTCTGTAGGATCCTTTGGCTAAAAGATTGATCACTCTTCCACCGCAGTCCCTGATCCAGTCGACCGATTGCTTTCCATCGACGAATCCGAGAACTTCAATGCGCCCTAACATTCCATCGGCTTCGGCAATGCGGCAAATCTTGCTCACAGCTTCCTTTTCGCCTTCCGATACACGTGCCGACGCTACCTCAAGTCGATCGACATTGACTTTCTTGAGCAACTGACGGGCGATCATCAGTTTCTCGTGGGGCAGAAAACTGACGCCGCTGGTTTGTTCGCCGTCCCGCAGGGTGCTGTCCATGATTTCTATGTAGGGGTGTTTCTGACTATCGTTCAGCATAAGCTCTTTCTTTTTTCTCTAACTGTTTCACTTTGTCCCGGTTTGGGGAACTCCTCGTCGGTAGTTGGTTTGCAAAATGGCCTGTTTTTCATTCCTGTGGCTACCCACCGTACGCGTGTCCCTGCCTTCATATTCCCTCGGTGAATATGTTATCCCTCATCTGATGCATCATAATCACTGCTTCGATTTTTCATGCAAAGGTAATCTTTTGGTTTTAAATAGCAAGTTATTTTTTTATTATTTGTCTATTGTGATCAACTAATATGGGAAAAAACGGCACAGCGGATATTTTCACTGGATGGTGGTGAGAGGACACATAGATTGAACGTTTGCGTAAAGCCAAATGAGCAGAGACAAGCAGCTTGATCACTGTCATGGCGAGACAACGAAGGATGAAATCCAAGGTTTGTTTCCTCAAGAGGAATGAGAACAGGCATAGACGTTTACCACCTTAAGCTTAAGATGGTAGGAAAATCATGGTCAGTCTTTTGCTCCTAATAGAGCAATGAGGGTGTATCAAAATTCTGGTTCATCCTCTTTTTCGTATTATTTAGGTTCAATGGATATTTCCGTGGATTGGATATGTTGTTTCATTTCGTATAGTCCTGACTTCGCCAATGAATAAATGGTAATAGAAAATCATGGACGAAAATTGCCTGGGCATAAAATTGCGCCAAAGGCGCATAAAATCAGCGCATCCTTGCATCTGCCCAAAAGCGGGGAATGCCTTGACTTGAAGCTTTCTGCCGTAGAATTTTATGCGCGTAAGCGCAATTTTACGCGATAGCGATTTTCGTCATGGGCAGGCTTGCCACCAAAGGTGTGGGTCTGAAGCGATGGGGAGGCCGTCGAGCTTGCTCGTAAGGCCACCCCATCGCTTCAGACCCATAGCTCCGGTAGGAGCGTAAGCCTGGACATGACCATTTTCCTTCCCCTTTACATATAAACTTACCATGAATCCACGGGAAAAAATCCGCTGTGCCGCATTTACAAAGGTAACTAAAAGGGCTGACACCTCGTGAGAAGTGTCAGCCCTAATTTTGTACAATCAAAAAAGTTTTAGCGGACAGCAATAAATTATGATACACCCTCTTTGTTGGCACTGGTAAATATCTCAAGGGACAATCATCCTTATATTAGGATGAAAGGGAATGAAAATTTGCTGTCGGATTTATGCTACCTGACGAGAATCTTTTGGGCCGTGCTCCCTACCTTTAAAATATATAGGCCAGGGGCAGGAGCATGGAAGATAAGAGAGCCGGCTATTGCCTTTCGGGATGCGACGATGCTTCCATCTGCCTTAAACAGACCGACGGTTGTCCCAAGGCTGATGCCTGACAGTTCAATGTTTCTTCCTCTTGTTGTCATGTGGATGGGTGTGGTGTCGGCCCTCTGCAACCCTGTGCTGGTGTCCACTTTGGTGGTGTTGGTGGAGTTTACCACAACATCACCATCTGGTGTGACAATCGTACCTTCCCGAATGACCACGGAGTAGCTTCTTGCAGGGGTGAGGGGAGTAGATTCGAAGTCTGCTGTCAAAATCCACATGCCGTCCTGGGCATTCAAGATGGGGACAACTTCCTTGACGACTACGCTGTCGTCCATGATGAGTTGTATTGCAGGATTTCCAGAGAGTATGACGGGCTGGTCATAATAGAAGAGCACGCTGTCAATGACATCCGTGGGATGATGGTCGTAGAGGCTGCACCATACGTAGTCCAAAGTCTTCACGGCTCCTTTGCTGCTGCCCACAAAAGATACCTCTTCCTCATTGTTAGTGATGTCGGGACGACGCAATGCACAGACTGCTCCTTGTGGCAGGCGAAGCGTGTAGCCGACACCATCCTCAAAGCTGATGTCTTTTCCAAAGTCTACGCCGGCATAGCCCAAGTTCCAGTCCCAGCTAACAGTCAGAGGATAGGTTCTGACGGGAACGCCTTCGCGTAGCAGAATGGCTTCACTGCCATCTGTCGCAGCAGTTTCCGTCTTGAAATAGAAGCCGATGAATTGCTCCTTTTCCAGTGTCGTGTCGTCCTCAATAGAAGGGTCAGCGTCGCCCAAAGTGGCAGGTACGCTGAACTCTACGGTTAGTTGGTCGTTGGAGATGGTTGGGGCATCAGTCTTGTAGATCGTGTTGGCAGGAATGACCAATTTGTAGGTCTTGCCTTTGGGGAGGATGAGTGGCGTCTCGAAGGATATCTCCGCCTTACCCTGTGTTCGCTTACTGCCAACCTCGTTGTTGACCGTTAGAGGAGCCGTAGCCATTACCTCCTCATCGCAGTAAATAGAAGCGAGCGTGCCCTCAGCCACGCTGATCGCCCCGTCGAAGGAGAATCCGATATACTCGATAGGATAGTACACGGGATACTCACCAATGGTACAATTCTCTGGTACGAGGCCAGAGGCTCGTGCGCTCATCGAAAGGAAGAGCGCCACCATTGTCATCATGCTGATTAGTATTCTTCTTTTCATAATCCAAATCAGTTAGCGATTATCTTTACATTACTTACAATATCACCATTATCCCTTATGGAGATAATATAGGCTCCTTTCTGTATTCCAGCTATAGAACACGTATTGCCATGAGCTGATTTCATACAAACTACAGTCCCAGACAAAGTACGAACGGTCAACAGACTTCCTGCAGCCACATTGCTAACCATGATTTCCCCATTGGAATATAGGATTGATGGATGTCTCTTATCAGTATCAATACATGCAATTTTTGTTACTTCTTTTTTTGTAGCAACAGGTCTTATTCCAAAACCAATAGCTTTTTCCCCATTATCATAATGATTAATTCCACCTGAGTCAAAACCAAGTGAATGTGCTTCAAAGTTTATTATCTCAGGCTTGATCTTTGATTTTGTCTGCTGGCTCCCCCAATAGTCTCCATAATATCCTTGAAAATGGTAAAGCTGACCAGGAAAGTTAGCTGAAGACCATGCAAAACCATTTGCAGGAAAAAAGATAGAATGGGTGTTAGGGCCATAAATGCGCATCCCTTTAATTCCGTTTTCTGTCGTCCATTTCCACCAGCATAGTCTTCTTAGCTCAGCAATCTCATCACCCTTTGGCATTCTCCACGGTTTTCCCCAATTGAAAGTGGCTGCGTCGTATTCCGTCCCAGAAATGTCATCGCCTAAATATTCCGTTGAAAAGAAGTTCCCAACATCTGGTAGGTCGTAGTAGTCTCCAACATACTCGTAGCTTTCCCACGTATACTCTTCTTTTGGTTCCAGCTCTCCCCAGGCGAAATAATCACCATAATCCGATGGATCTTCTGCTCCCAGGTTATGCATCGCCCATAGTGTTCCGCTTGGCAAACCAAGGTCTACATAATTGTATCCATTGGCATCTCCATCAGGATCACTTGGTGCAGGGGGCTCCTGAGCCAATATTGTAAAAAAGGGGATGAGTAAAATGATTAGAATAAATAATCTTTTCATAATGTAACGGTTTTATTTGGGAACAAGGTCCTTGTTGCCATGTTAAAATAAATTATTTTACAACTACCTTATTGGAATATACATCCTTTGTGGTTTCCACATTGATGATGTATTATCCCGGTTGTGTCAAGTTCAGAGCAGAAGCAGATTCACTACTTGCATCTTGGTACTTCGACGGAAGAAGCCAGAAGCCAGCATAGTAGTCTCCTTCTTCGCTGACCTCAATTTCAAAGTTCTTGAAATTGAACATACCGTCTGTTGTTTCCGACACGCTCTTAACAGGGAGCGTCGCATTGGCGGTATTTACTGCGGCTACCATCTTTTGCGCCTGGGAAGATGTAGCACCAACTGTTGATAACAATATGCTAAGTAGCATATAAAAAAAATAGGTCCTCATAGTTGTAATAATTAATGAATAATATATTTGATTGGTCTTAGACCAATATTATTAGGTCATTCAAAGAATGTAATCCGCTACAAATATGGGAAAAAATAGTAAAATTCAAAATTTTTATAAGGAATTTTGTTTCAAATGTGGATGTTTTAACAAAAAAATACATATCTCTTCATTGTATTGTCTGAAGATATTTGGTTTCTCTTCATATACAGGATGATCATTTCGTGATCTATTGGAACTGTTGCGAGATCTTGTTTGTATATGTTACGGCAGAATCATTCAAATGTCAAGATAATAGCAGCCGTCGGCTGTGACAAATTGTGGTCACGTCGCTGACGGCTGCCTTGAAAAAACTTATAGTCCAGTTTTGTTGGAACTGGAGTGAGGGTTATTTCTTAAAGAGGATACGGGCGTCTACGGCTACGACCTCGTCGCCGTTGGCGAGCAGGGGGTTGATATCAATCTCCTTGATTTGTGTAGCGAAACGCAACAGAATGGAGAGGCGCTGGATGATCTTGATGAACGCTTCCTCATTGACACCTTTCTGTCCGCGCGTGCCCTGGATGATCTTGTAGCCTCTCAGGGAGTGGATCATCGACCGGCATTCACCCTCGGAAAGTGGTGCCAGTCCGCTGGATACATCTTTGAGCACCTCGACGAAAATTCCGCCCAAGCCGCATAGAACGACGTGGCCGAAACGCGGCTCATATTTGGCACCGATGAAGAGCTCGGTTCCTTTCAGCATCTTCTGCACCATCACGCCCTTGGCACCCTCTATCTGCATCATCCGGTCGAACTCCTCTTCGAGATGGCGGGTAGTGCGGATATTGAGCGAAACACCGCCTACATCACTCTTGTGGACAGGGCCAACCACTTTGGCTACAACCGGGAAGCCAATTTCTTCGGCAAAGGCCAGGATTTGCGTCTTGTCGGTAGACACCATCTCGGGCACCATGGGAATCTTGGCGCAGCCAAGCAATTGTCTCACCGTTTGTGGAGGCAAGAAACCTTCATCGTGAATGCTGTCGACGATCTTCCAGATTTGGGGCACGTCAACGTCGCCAATCTCGATGTCGGCAGGCGCAGGGGCCGGAGTGCGCAGCACGTGGGTGAGGGCAGTGGCCAGTGTGACCTCATCGGAGAAGTTGACATGCCCACGGCCAAGGAATTCCTGTACCTCGGGACCCGCTGTGACAACGCTCGGCAGAATAGGGAAGATAGGCTTCTTGCATTCCAAGATTTTCTTGTGCAGCACGTCGTAGGCCTCATAGAGCTTCACCAGTCCAGGAGTGCCGAAGATGACCATGATGGCATCTATTCCCTCAAACTTGTGTTCGCAGTAGTCGATGGCGATGCCCAACTGCTCGGGCGTGCCTGTGGCGAGGATGTCGATGGGGTTGGCCACTGAAGCACCTTGGAAAAGTTGGGCTTTGAGTTCTTCTGCCATTGGCCCATCGAGCTTGGGTACATTGAAACCACCCTTCGAGAGGGCATCGGTGAGCATCACACCGGGACCACCGGCATGGGTGACTATGGCTATGTTGCGGCCGGAGAAGCGTGGAAGTGTGAAGATGCAACCTACAGTGGTGAGCTCGTCGCGCGAAAAACAGCGCACAATGCCCGCCTTGCGGAAGAGTGCATCGACGGCGGAGTCACTTGAGGCGATGGCACCCGTGTGGGAAGAGGCCGCACGACTGCCACTTTCGCTCGAACCAGCCTTGATGGCAGCTATGCGGCACCCCTTGCGGATCAGCGATGATGCATGGAGCAGGAGCTTGTCGGGATCGGAGATGTTCTCTACGTAGAGCAACTTGACTTTTGAATCTTTCGCAGGATCGAAATGTTCGTCCATATATTGCAGTACGTCCTCAATGCCGATCTGTTTGCCATTGCCTATCGACCATACAGAGTTGAACTGCAGGCCCTTGATGACGGCGGACTCAAGAATGAACACGGCTGTTGCACCTGATCCACTGATGAAGTCGACTCCCTGGGGATTGAGCTTGGGGATAGGCTGAGTGAATACACTGTGATGGACATTGTTGAGCAGACCGATGCAGTTGGGGCCGATCAGCGCACAGTCATATTGCTCACAAGTGTGGAGGATCTGCTGCTCCATGACCGCACCCTCTTCGGTCTCTTCGCTGAATCCGGCGGAGATGATGATGAAAGCCCTGACCTGCTTGTTGGCAGCCAAATAGTCTACGTAGCCGGGACAGAACTTGGCAGCAACAACAAGGATGGCCAGGTCGGTGGGAGGAATCTCCTCCGGACGGTGATAGACCTTGATGCCCTGCACCTCGTCTTCCTTTGGATTGATGATACGTAGCGTGCCTTGGTAGTTGCCTTTGAGTAGATTGCGGACAATGGCACCGCCGGGTTTGTGGACATTGTTGGAGCCGCCCACCACGACGATACTCTTGGGATTTAATAATTGTTGATTGATCATAGCTGATATGGATTTAAGCGATTATTTTCTTGTTTTCGGTAGCGCATTGCAAAAATAGCAAAATTATTTTAACCCTCACGTCTTTTGCTAACAATATTTTTTATGGCGACCGACTTTAACACAAATCGTCATCGGTTTTCTTCATTTTCCCATACTCGCTTCCTCTCCTTTTGCCCTTCTTCTGCTACCGATGTATCGTATGGAAACATTCTCATGAGTCCCCCCACTGAAGGCGTAGTGGGTTGACGGCTTTCACAACAATTCAGACTTCGTTCTTCAGACTTGATTCATGAGAGTCGATAATGGGGTGGAATTTTTTTTCAAAAACATTTTGAGAGTTATGAAAAAAAAGTTATCTTTGCAAAGGCCTAAAAGTTTAATCTTAAACAAACATAACTCATGAAGAAATTACTACTTGGAGATGAGGCAGTCGCTCAAGGCGCGCTTGATGCGGGCTTGAGTGGTGTCTATGCCTATCCTGGCACTCCTTCCACCGAAATTACAGAGTACATCCAAATGTCGCCTTTGGCAAAACAGCGTAATGTTCATCGTCGTTGGTGTACCAATGAGAAAACCGCTATGGAGCAGGCCCTTGGCATGTCGTACATGGGCAAGCGAGCCTTAGTCTGCATGAAGCATGTGGGCTTGAATGTCTGCGCCGACCCATTTGTCAATTCCGGAATGACGGGCGTAAACGGCGGCGTCGTGGTATTGGTGGCCGACGATCCGTCGATGCACTCCTCTCAGGATGAGCAGGACAGCCGTTTCTATGGCAAGTTTGCCATGATCCCCACATTTGAACCGAGTTCGCAGCAGGAAGCCTATGACATGATGAGCGAGGCTTTCGATCTTTCGGAAAAGGAGAACCTTCCCGTTTTGATGCGCGTCACCACCCGTATGGCCCACAGCCGTGCCGCTGTGACAATAAAAGATGAGCCCAAAGAGCAAAATCAGCTCAATTATGAGGCCAAAGCCTCCAACTGGGTGCTGCTGCCAGCTGTAGCCCGTAAACGCAACTGCCACGTCACAGCCCAGCAGCCCGTATTGGAGCAGTTGGCAGCTGATAGCAAACACAATCTATATATTGACGGAAAAGACCACTCATTAGGAATCATCGCCAGTGGTATTGCATTCAATTATGTCAATGAGTGCTTCCCCGATGGTTGTCCTTATCCGCTGTTGAAGATCAGCCAGTATCCGTTGCCAAAGTCGTTGGTGCGTCGCTTGGCTAAGGATTGCCCCACGCTGCTTATTGTGGAGGAAGGTCAGCCGTTTATTGAAGATATGGTATCTGGAGTCCTTACCCATGACACAGTGGTCAAGGGCCGTCTCACAGGAGATCTGCCCCGCACGGGAGAGCTTAATCCAGACCTTGTGGCCAAGGCGCTCGGGCTACCCTCTGCCGAACAGTATGCCGAATGTGAGGATGTGGCAGCCCGCCCGCCCCAGCTCTGCAAGGGTTGCGGCCACCGCGATATGTACACGGCCTTGAATGAGGTGCTGAAAAATTATCCCAATGCCCGCGTCTTTGGCGATATTGGCTGCTACACCTTGGGCTTCATGCCTCCCTTCCGTGCCATCCACTCCTGTGTGGATATGGGTGCCAGCGTGGGTATGGCCAAGGGAGCCGCCGACGCAGGCCAGTGGCCTTCGGTTGCCGTCATCGGCGACTCCACGTTCACACACTCTGGAATGACCAACTTGCTTGATGCCGTTAATGCCAATTCCAACATGGTTTTGGTGATCAGTGACAACCTGACAACCGGCATGACCGGTGGTCAGGATTCAGCCGGTACGGGTAAGATAGAGGATATCTGCCGTGCACTTGGCGTAGCTGAAGAACATCTGCGTGTGGTTGTGCCACTGCCCAAGAACATGCCCGAGATCACAAAGGCTATTCACGAGGAGGTGGAATATAAGGGACTCAGCGTGATTATTGCGCGCCGTGAGTGCATCCAGACTCTTCGCCGTCATCTTAAACAACAACAAAAAGCTAAAGCTAAGGAGGCAAAATAAGTATGAAAACAGACATTATCCTTTGCGGTGTGGGAGGACAGGGAATCCTCACCATCGCTACTATCATAGGCCAGGCCGCAATGAATGAGAATCTATATATTAAGCAGGCAGAGGTGCACGGAATGTCGCAACGCGGTGGCGATGTGCAAAGCAATCTGCGCCTCTCATCCGATCCTATCGACAGTGATTTGATAGCCGAAGGTCATTGCGATGTGATTATTTCCATGGAGCCTATGGAGGCACTCCGCTATTTGCCTTACCTGAAGAAAGACGGTTGGATCATTACGGCCAACACTCCCTTTGTCAATATCCCTGACTATCCCGAAATGGAGAAGATCAATGCCGATCTGGCACAGGTGAAGCATCTTATCTCATTGGATATTGAAAAGCTTGCCAAGGACAACGGCGTACCCCGCTCGGCTAACGTGATACTTTTGGGGGCTGCGCAAAAAGCCATTGGTATCGATTTCGACAAGATGGAGAATGCCGTCCGTGATGTCTTTGCTCGTAAGGGAACGGAAATCGTGGATGCTAATCTCAAGGCGCTTAAAATAGGAAAGGAAGCACAGTAGTAATGAAGCCTACACCTATATCTAAAAATATTATCCTGGATGCCATTAAAGCTAATGACATCCAGGATATTGCCGCTGCTACCATCCGTGAGGTGAAGCGTGTGGCTGAGTATGCCGAGCAGAAGTCCGGCGTGGAGTTTATCAAGATGGAGATGGGCATCCCCGGACTGCCTGCTGCAGAGATAGGCGTAGAAGCCCAAATCAAGGCTTTGCGCAGTGGGGTTGCCAGTCAGTATCCCGATATTCAGGGATTGCCCGCTCTGAAGCACGAGGCTTCTCGGTTCATCAAGGCTTTCATCGGCTTGGACGTCAATGCTGAGGGTTGTGTGCCTGTCGTCGGAAGTATGCAGGGTACCTATGCGGCTTTTACGCTCTGTTCTCAGTATGATCCGAAGAAAGACACCGTGCTTTTCATCGATCCGGGTTTTCCTGTGCAAAAGCAGCAGCTGCAAGTGATGGGCGTGAAGTATGAGACCTTCGACATGTATCATTACCGTGGCGAGAAACTCGGCCCGAAGGTGGAGAGCTATCTGAAGAAAGGCAATATCTGCTGTATCATCTACAGCAATCCCAACAACCCGTCCTGGGTGTGCCTAAATGAAGATGAATTGAAATCCATAGGTGAGTTGGCCACACGCTACGACACCGTGGTGATAGAGGACCTGGCCTATTTTGCCATGGACTTCCGCAAGGATTTGAGTCAGCCCTTCCAGCCACCTTACCAGGCTTCTGTGGGCCGCTACACCGACAACTATATGCTGCTCATCAGTGGCAGCAAGGCTTTCAGTTATGCCGGTGAGCGAATTTCAGTGGCCTGTATCAGCAACAAGCTATTCCATCGCCATTATCCCGCGCTTGACCAACGTTATTCGGCCTTGCCCTTTGGCTTGGTATATTCCACCCGAATCCTCTATGCCCTCTCGTCGGGTACCTCCCATAGTGCCCAGTATGCCTTGGCGGCAGTGATGAAGGCTGCCAGCGACGGAACCTACGATTTCCGTGCCGTTACCAGTGAGTATGGCCGACGCGCCCATCGATTGAAAGAAATCTTTCTGCGCCACAATTTCTATATCGTCTACGACAAGGACCTCGACCAGCCTATTGCCGACGGATTCTACTTCACAGTGGGCTATCCAGGGCTTAACAGTGGACAACTTGTGAGCGAACTTCTCTATTATGGGGTGAGTGCCATCTGTTTGACCAATACCGGAAGCGACCAGCAGGGAATCCGCGTGTGCACGTCGTTTATTCGAGACAACCAGTATAAGGAGCTCGATGAACGCATGGCGATATTTGCTGAAAACCACCCTGTAGGGTAATATTGAATGGGATGGAGATAGGGATACAATTCCTGTCTCCAACTTAATTAATTTCAATCTTTGATAACTCCTAATAAAAAACATAAATCTATGGAATTACCTTTTGCAGAATCCTGGAAAATAAAAATGGTTGAGCCTATCCACAAGAGTACACGCCAACAGCGCGAGCAGTGGCTTAAGGAGGCTCATTACAATGTGTTTCAACTTCGTTCGGAACAAGTTTATATTGATCTGCTCACCGACTCGGGAACAGGAGCCATGAGCGACCGCCAATGGGCAGAACTTATGCTCGGCGATGAGAGTTATGCCGGTGCTACTTCTTTCTATAAGTTTGAGTCGGCCGTACAGCGCATCTTCGGTTTCAAGCACGTCATTCCAACGCATCAGGGACGTGCCGCAGAAAACGTGCTTTTCTCTTATCTGGTAAAGCCTGGAATGGTTGTGCCGGGCAATGCACATTTCGATACTACCAAGGGCCACATTGAGAGTCGCAAGGCCAAGGCTATCGACGTGACGATCGATGAGGCTCACGACACTCAACTTGAGATTCCTTTCAAGGGAAATGTATCGTTAGAGAAATTGGAGAAGGTGTTGAAAGAGAATAAAGGCAACGTACCGTTCATGGTTCTTACCGTGACCAACAACACCGTGGGCGGTCAGCCCGTGAGCATGGAGAATATTAAGGCCACCTGCAAACTCTGCCATCAGTATGGAGTGCCTGTTGTGATGGACTCAGCCCGCTTTGCCGAGAATGCCTACTTCATCAAAACCCGTGAGAAAGGTTATGCCGACAAGACGATCAAGGAAATAGTGCGGGAGATGTATGAGGATGTTGACGCCGCTACTATGTCGTGCAAGAAGGATGCAATCGTCAATATGGGTGGCTTCATCGCCACCAGTCGCGACGACTGGTATGAGGGAGCCAAACTCTATTGCATTCCCTTTGAGGGCTATATCACCTATGGCGGATTGAACGGCCGCGATCTCAACGCTATCGCACAGGGCTTGGACGAGAACACCGAGTTCAACATGCTTCAGACCCGCATCCACCAAGTTCAATATCTCGCCTCGCTGCTCGATGAATACGGCATTCCTTATCAGCGCCCCGCCGGTGGCCATGCCATCTTCGTAGACGGAGACAAGGTGCTCGACAGGGTGCCTAAGGAAGAGTTTCCGGCCCAGACGCTTACATGTGAGCTTTATCTTGAGGCTGGAATCCGCGCGTGTGAGATAGGCTACATGCTGGCCGACCGTGATCCGGTGACGCGCGAAAACCGTTTTGGCGGTCTCGATCTGGTGCGCCTTTGCATTCCTCGCCGAGTTTATACCGACAATCACATGAAGGTTGTGGCAGCGGCTCTGAAGAATGTCTACGACCGCCGCGAATCTATTTCCCGCGGTGTAGCCATAGAATGGGAAGCTCCGCTGATGCGCCATTTCACAGTCCAGTTGCGCAGACTCTGATAGGATTGGCTGAGCAAGAATAACTTTTTAATAAGGGAGTTGTCCACAAAAATATGGGCAGCTCCCTTTTTTCAATATTTGGTTTTAGGCTTTTTCTACTACAATTTCGTGTTTGTAGACCATGAATGTGTGTTCGCAGAAACAATTGAAAAAGCATCCGTCCCCATCAGCTTTGCATTATTCTACATCACTGAACATTTCTTTTAAGAAGCCCTAAGACTTCTTTCATGGAATGTGCTTTCCTCCTCTCATTGCTGGGGAAAGATGCTTGTATTTGCAAAGGAAATAAAAAATATTGTGATAAACAAATTTTTTAACAAAATATTTTCTGTTTTTATTACATTTGTTTGAATGTTCTGCAAAAAACAAGCTTGAGGGGCTGCTATTTAGCCCTGTCAAAAAAGGATTAGTCTTACCAAAGCTCAAACTATACACCAGATGAAAAAGATTTGAGAGAACGTGGAGGGTATTTGGAAAAGTTGAAGTAACTTTGCATCCATAAAGATTTATAAGGAGCTTTTCATATGAAGAATCATTCTCAGAAGAAACAACTTTTAGTTTGGCTTGGCGCATTGGCTTTAGGGACGTTGCTCGGGCTGGTGCCCGGGACATTGCTTCACCAGTCGGTTGACTTTATTGCTACAGTCTATATCCGTCTGTTTCAATTGCTGGCCGTTCCCACAATATTTCTCGCAGTCATCAACACGATGATACGCTTTGGCTTGGAGAAAGAAACTGGGCGTATCTTCCGTCATGCAGTCACCTACACGTTGCTTACCACCTTTGCCGCTGCCCTGTTGGGTCTTGTTCTTTACAATATTATCCAGCCAGATAATCTCCCGCTCACAATGCTCAACCAAGGTAGTTCGGCTCTTCCTGCGCCGGTTGAGAAAGAGACCTATTATGAACATGTCATAGGTGTGATACCCAACAATCTCGTTCAGCCCTTTCTTGACAGCAACGTGCTCTCAATTCTCTTGTTGGCATTTGCCATCGGAATAGGTATTGCTAAATTGCCGAAAAAAGAATCGACAGTGGCAGTTGTCCGTCTTATGGAGGGCTTGCAGGATCTCTTGTTCCTGCTCATCCATTGTCTGATCTGGACTTTACCCTTGGGTATTGTTGCTTTCGCTGCACAACTGTCGTCTCAGGTTAGTGCGGGTGTTGCCGCGCAATCGTTGGGTAAGTACGTCGCAGTCATACTTGGAGGCAATATAATTCAATTTTTTATTGTTCTTCCGTTGTTTCTTCTCAGTCGCGGTCTCAATCCCTTGCGTGTGTTGGGGAAGATGTCGCCTGCGGTACTGATGGCCCTGTTCACGAAAAGCTCAGCCGCCACTTTGCCCGTTACGATGGAATCGGCCGAGAAAAGGTTAGGAGTGAAGCCTAAGGTAGCCCGTTTTGTTCTTCCCATCTGCACGACTATCAACATGAATGGATGTGCCGCTTTTATTTTTGTCACATCAGTCTATCTGATGCAGAGCGGTGGTATAGTATTGAACATTTGGCAAATGATTGGGTGGGTTTTTATTGCCGTGATAGCTGCCATAGGTAATGCCGGAGTCCCCATGGGATGTTTTTTCCTTACGATGTCGCTCATTAGTGGCACCGGAGCACCAGTCGGGCTCATGGGCATCATCCTTCCTATCTATACGATTCTCGATATGATAGAAACAGCAGAGAATGTCTGGTCGGATAGCTGTGTGTGCGCGATGACGGATCACGATCTACGGTCAAAACTAAATTAACGAGGAATGGGTTGGGTTGAAATAATGATTTCGTAACATCGTGGTCGTTCAATGAACCTTTTTTTTCATAGTTTGCCCCAATAAGGTGGTTTTATACTGGGCATGGCTGTATTTTTACAGTTAAAGAATATTAAACTCCTTTGAATATGCACGATTCTGATAAAAAAGATATACTTTTGCACTTGCTTTTGAAAACCGAAGCTGGAAAGATGCTCGAGTGGTTGAAGAGGCACGCCTGGAAAGCGTGTAAACGTCTAAAGCGTTTCACGGGTTCGAATCCCGTTCTTTCCGCCAATAAGAAACCGCAATTGATGAGAATCAATTGCGGTTTTTTCTTTTTTTTCTCTCCTTGCTTTACCCACCCGTATAGAGGAAAAGCGAAGGGAAATTGGATGTCGATGTTTGTCGATTAGAATTCAATCTCATCGGGCTGTTCCTCGCCGCCATTGGGCTCTACTTGTGCTATGGCTTTTATCTCATCGGATGTCAATTCGAAGTTGCGACAGTTGAGGTTTTGGCGGATTCTTTCAGGACTAATTGATTTGGGCAGTGGCAGGATGTCCTGCTGAATGAGCCAGCGCAGGAGTATTTGGGCTGGTGTGTGGCCAGGATGGTGCGTTGTGACCTCTTTCACGATGGGGTGGGAGAGAAGGACTCCCTTGCCCAAAGGTCGCCAAGCCTCTACTACTATGCCGTTGTTGTGGCACCAGTCCACATTTTCTTTCTGAAAATGTCCTGGATGGATTTCCAGTTGGTTTACCATGGGGGCTACTGTAGCTGTCTGCATCAGTGGATCGAGATGATGGATATAGAAGTTGCTCACGCCAATACTCTTCACCAGTCCGTCCTTATAGAGTGTCTCGAGTGCCCGCCATGTTTCGGCATTTATCTCTCGCCAATTGGCAAACTGGTGGGGAGAGGCAGGCCAGTGCACGAGGTAGAGATCGATGTAGTCCAATTTCAAGTCGGACAGGGTCTGCTTGAAAGCCGCCATCGTTTTGTCATAACCGCGGTTGGTGTTCCAAACCTTGGAGGTTACAAACAGTTCCTCGCGTCTCACCACGCCCCGCTGTAAACAGTCGTTGATTGCATTGCCCACAAAAGTTTCATTATTATATTTGGCGGCAGTGTCGATAAGACGATAACCACATTCTATGGCAGTCGTCACCGAAAGCTGGGCGTCCCGGTCTGTAGCACGCCATGTGCCAAATCCCATGGCTGGTAAATTCAGCCCATTGCGAAGTGTGAATTTCATTTCCATTTCCATTCTAATCAGTTATTGTAAAATCACCACAGTTACGCCTCTGGCGGCCTGGGCTCCCATAACAAGTGCCTGTTCGATGTCTGCTGTTTTGGAAGGTCCACTGATAAATGTACCGAAATTGTATTTTGGATCCATACTGATGCGCGCATAGGCTTGATGCATATTGTCCACGATAGATTGTCGGTCAATGAAGATGACCAGGTACTCAGAAATGAATATTACTGCCTTTTCCTTCATCGTCTGCGGTATCCATATGCATCCGTTCTCAGCCACTCCTGTCTGTCCCATGACAACGCCTACATCGGTACCGTTCAGATCTGCAGCGTCATCTACGGTATCGGGGTTTTTCGTTGCTACATGAATGAATGACAAGTTGGACGCAAAAGTTTTGGCCTTGGGATAGAGGTTGTGCAGCAGTTGGTCCAAATCGTCAGTTTTGTTGGCCTCCACCACACTGGTGCCCATTTGTTGGCACATAACCTTGAACTGTGTGTAAGTGTTTTCATATTGAATGCCTTTTACATTGATTTGGGGCATGTCATATTGTTGCGGTGTGTTGGCGCGCAACTTTTTGAAAAGCTGTTCTTTTTTCATTTCTTCTTGTGGGTTTGCTTCCACCAGGTGTGGAAAGTCTGATTGGCAAATTTGGGCGCGGCGTGTCCGATCCCCCATGGATTCAGTCGGCTGAAGTGAGTGAGGCTTTCAGGGACAAGGTTCAGTAGTGGCGCAGCCTTCAAGGCACCGATATAAAGCTCTGGGTGCGTATAAACCAGTTGCATTCCTTCCGACATGAATTTCTTGATCTTGTCGGCCTTGTTTAATGCTTCCAGGTTCTGCCTCCAAAAATACACTTGGCTGCCGGGATTGACTTTGGCCGGACAGACGAAGTTGCAGCTCAGACACAGACTGCACGCCGAGACATTGTCGCTGTAGCGTAGAGGGTCTCTGAGCATACCAAGGTTGATGCCGATGGGGCCTGGAATGAAATAAGTGTAACTATAACCACCGCTACGCCGGTAGACAGGGCATGTGTTCATGCAAGCTCCGCAACGAATACATTTCAAGGTTTCCCAATGCTCTGGATTGCCAAGGATGTCGCTCCTTCCGTTGTCCACCAATACCACGTGCATCTCGCCCCCTGGACGTGCCTGGCGGAAGTGGGAGGTGAATCCTGTTGTGGGCTGGCCTGTTGCGCTGCGGCTCAACAGCCGGTGGAAAATGGCCATTGAGGCATAGTCGGGAATGATCTTCTCAATACCCATGGCTACGATGTGGAGTTTGGGCATGGAGGTAGACATGTCGGCGTTGCCTTCATTAGTGCAGACCACAACGTCTCCCGTCTTGGCTACACCGAAGTTGCAGCCGGTCATGCCGGCTCCAGCTTCGAGAAATTCATGCCGAAGACTCTCGCGGGCACAATAGGTGAGATAGGTTGGGTCGTAGTTGCCTTTCTCCATAGAGATGCCTTCGCGTTCAAACATCTGTCCGATTTCTTCTCGTCTCAAGTGTGTGGCGGGCACAACGATATGACTGGGCTTCTGGTGGAGAAGTTGCAGAATGCGCTCGCCTAAGTCTGTCTCTACGACATCTATACCGCGTTGCTGCAAGTAGTCGTTCATGCCGCATTCCTCTGTGAGCATTGACTTGGACTTCACCAGTTTGTTCACATTGTGGGTTTCAAGAATTCCATAGACGATCTCATTGAACTGCCGGGCGTCTTCGGCCCAATGAATTTTCACGCCACGGCTTTGCAGCTGAGTGGTGAATTCCTCGAGGTATTCGGCCAAATGCGTCAGCGTATGGCGTTTTATTTCTGAGGCAAGTTGTCGTAACTCTTCCCATTCTGGAAGTTCCAGTGCCAGAGAGTCTCGCTTTTGACGTAGCGACCAAAATGTCTGGTCGTGCCACGTAACTTTTTCCCGGTCCTTATTGAAGGTCTTCGCGTTTTTGCTGTGAAGTGTGCTCATATTAATCCTGCTGCTAATATTTCTGCAACGTGAATGAACTTGATATTCCTTTTTTCTCTTTTGGCTATGCCCTCTAAGTGCATCAGGCAACTGCTGTCGGGGCCGGTGATGTATTCCGCCCCCGTAGCGATGTGGCGGTCGAGCTTGTCTTCTCCCATTCGGATGGAGACGGCAGTCTCCTCCACAGAGAACATTCCGCCGAATCCACAGCATTCGTCAGGGCGTTCAGGCTGCTTGACCGTGATGCCTTCTACCATCTGCAGCAGATCCACGATCTTGTTGATTCGCGGAAAGTTGCATTCCGATGGCGTGCTCAAACCAAGTTCCCGCACGCCGTGACAACTGTCGTGGACGCTGACCACGTGTGGAAATTTGCCGGGAATCTCTTCTACTCTCAATACGTCGTGAAGGAATTCCACAATGTCCATCGTCGTCCTTTCTACGACACATTCATGATTCTTGCCCAAAAGGCGAGGGTAGTAGGTGCGGACGTAGGCTGCGCACGAGGCGGATGGGGCCACAACATAGTCGTAGGGAGCGAACATCTCGTCAAAGTTTTTGGCTAAGTCGACCGACATCCGTTCAAAACCTCCGTTGGCCATAGGTTGCCCGCAACACGTCTGTCGCTCAGGGTAGTCTATGGTCAGACCGTAGTGGGAGAGTAGGGCGTATGTAGCTTTTCCAACATGTGGGTACAGTGCGTCGACATAACAAGGGATAAAAAGTCCAATTCTCATTATTTCTATTGTTATTTCTTTTCTTCCTGCAAATTTAGTCAAAATATTGATGAATGCATCGAATTCATGGATTTTTCTTAAAATCACTCTTCTTATTTTGTACTTCCCTCGATTCTCACTAACTTTGCAGTTGGAAACTAACGGAAAAATGATTGTTTGTATAGCAGAGAAACCGAGTGTTGCAAGAGATATAGCCCGCATCTTAGGTGCCAACTCGCAGCATCAAGGTTACATGGAAGGTAATGGCTATCAGGTGACTTGGACTTTTGGTCATCTGTGCGAACTGAAGGAGCCAGACGACTATACTCCTTTGTGGAAGCATTGGAGTCTTGGGCAGCTGCCCATGATTCCTCAGCGCTTCGCTATCAAGTTGATCGATGATGAGGGAATCAAAAAGCAGTTTAGCGTCATTGAGTCTCTCTATTCCAAGGCGGATAGCATTGTAAACTGTGGCGATGCCGGTCAGGAAGGTGAGTTGATCCAGCGCTGGGTCATGCAGAAAGCCCGTGTGAAATGTCCCGTCAAGCGGTTGTGGATCTCTTCGATGACAGATGAAGCCATAAAGGAGGGATTCCGGCAGCTGAAAGATGAGCAGCAGTATGACAAACTCTATCTTGCGGGGTTGAGTCGTGCCATTGGCGACTGGATTCTTGGCATGAACTGCACCCGACTCTATACCATCAAATATGGTAATCAGGCTGGCCGTCATCAGGTGTTGAGCATCGGCCGCGTACAGACACCCACTTTGGCGCTCATCGTCAACCGGCAGAAAGAAATTGATCATTTTAAGCCGGAGCCCTATTGGGTATTGGCCACTGTCTATCGTGATACGCTCTTTACGGCCACCAAAGGCCGGTTTGACTCCAAGGAGGAAGGTGAACGTGCTTTTTCGACGATAGAGGGAAAGCCTTTCACCGTTACTGATGTGCAGAAAAAGAAAGGCCGCGAGCAGCCCAAACAGCTTTACGACCTCACCTCGCTTCAGGTGGACTGTAATCGCAAGTACGCCTATTCTGCGGAGAATACACTCAATCTTATTCAGGGACTCTACGAGAAAAAATTGACTACATACCCTCGAGTTGACACTACCTATCTGAGTGATGATATCTATCCCAAGTGCCCGGAAATATTGAACGGGGTATTTAAATCGCGTATCGGCGGCGCTTTTCCCTATGCTGACTTGGTTAAGGGATTGGCCGCTATGAGCAAGAAGTTGCCCAAGAGTAAGCGTGTCTTTGATTCTTCCAAGGTCACCGATCACCATGCCATCATCCCCACGGGTGTCCCGGCCCAGGGACTGACCGATTTGGAACAGAACGTCTACGACTTGATATGTCGGCGCTTTATCGCTGCTTTCTATCCCGACTGTGAGTTTTCCACAACTACGGTCTTGGGAAAGGTGGAGGATGTTGAATTTAAAGTATCGGGCAAGGAGATTTTGAAACCGGGATGGCGTGTGGTTTATGGTGATCATGTTCACGAAGAAGACGACAAGAAGGGTGATGAGGAGCGCACCTTGCCGGCTTTTGTTAAGGGAGAGACTGGTCCTCATAAGCCTACCCTGACAGAGAAGCAGACCACGCCGCCCAAGTATTATACCGAGGCGACATTGCTCCGTGCCATGGAGACAGCGGGCAAATTTGTTGACGACGATGAACTGCGGGCCGCGCTGAAGGAGAATGGCATCGGCCGTCCGTCGAGTCGTGCAGGTATCATAGAGACGCTTTTCAAGCGCCACTATATTCGCCGCCAGCGAAAGAATTTGGTAGCAACACCTACTGGTATCGAACTTATCGATACGATAAAGGAGAAATTGCTCACAAGTTGTGAACTCACTGGTATTTGGGAGAAAAAACTGCGCGATATTGAGCATGGCAAGTATGACCCTGCGCTGTTTATTGATGGACTCAAGCAACAGATCCAAAAGATTGTCAACGATGTGTTGTGCGACAATTCACCCTCCAGCATCACCATCACTACCGATGAGGATTTGAAGAAAACGAAGAAAAAATCGACCAAGAAATCTGCGTCTGTCCACTTGATTCCATCCGACAGCCTTATCGGCCAGCCCTGTCCCCTGTGTGGAAAAGGCAAGATTGTGAAAGGGCGCACTGCCTATGGATGCAGTCGTTTCAAAGAATGCGGCTTCCGTCTTCCTTTTGCCAAACCGTGAACATTCTGTCATTTTCTCTATCTGTTTTTGCGTGTTTGACACTGTTGGAATAAATTTTTGTTTCTTTTTTGCCAAAGATTCTTCTTTTCTGATTTTTTCCTTATCTTTGTAACCAAAAGTTTCAGAGCCAAGGAATGGTTTCTGATATTGAAATCTGTCGGGCTCCTTTATAGCACGAGGAGCCGAATATTAATCTTTTTAATACTACAAAATTATTTTTATGTTTAAATCTCTGTTTCTCCTGGCCATGGTTACCATGCCGATGACAGCTTTTTCCCAGCTTCCTGATGGAGGAATACCTGTGACTTTGCGTGCGCAGACTGCTGCCGGTGTTAATAAGACAGCCGGGTTCTCCTCAAGTATCAAGAAAGCTGAACTTTCCACCGACATTATCACCGAAAAGCCCGAAGGCGAGGAATACACTCACTGCGTACGCAGTGGCTTCGGTATCAATCAGGAAAGGGGCTCTTATGGACTCTACGACTACCTCAGCGGGAGTTATATAAAGGATGGCGAGGGTAATGTCTATCTCTACAACCCCATTGCACTCTTTCCCACATACACTTATATCAAGCTCGAACCCCTTGCCGGCGACACGCTTGTCTGTCACACGCCGCAGCCTATCCTCAGCCTTTATGGTGACACCTATTACGCCACGCGCCTGCGTGCCGATATCAATGAGAGTGGACTTGCCTACTTGCCCGATGTATCTGATGATGGAACTCAAGCCCATCTTGACATCAAGTTTATCCTGCGCAACGATTCACTCTATCAGGTGCCCGAGGAATATCTTACTTTTCCCGGCACAACGATCCAGATACCCAGCGTGATTCTTGGTCTTACCGATGCACAGGGCACTTGGCTGGCCTCTGGCGAGGCCAACTGCGCCCTGCTTCCTCCTCCCGGAAAGCCAACGACGCTCCCTGCAGGTGTCAAGAGTGAGCCGTATAATCTTTTCAGCTTCGACAGCGATAATCAATATACGGTGCGTCATTCCACAGAACTGGCCATCAATGGCAACGACGTCTATATGACCAATCCCTACAGTCCCGACACACTGCAATGGATACATGGCACACTGAGCGAGGGTAAAGTCACCTTCCAGCCTCAGTATATCGGTGTCGACAGCCGTTCCAACCTTCATCTGTCGTTCCTTCCCGCCACTTACACAACGCAGCAGGAGCCGGATGGCACCATCTCTTATCTCTATGACCGGGCCGACAAGTTCGTATTCGACTTTGATGCCGAAGCCAAGACGCTTTCTACCGACTCTGCCGACAACGTAGCCATTCTGATCAATGGAGGCTTGGACTATGTCAATGCCATTTCGGGCTATCGCAATCCCCTGCTCAAGCCCTTCTCCGTTCAGGCCGCCACACCCTCAGATCCCACCATTGTCATGTTGCAGCCTTACGATGACGAATTGGGTACAGGCATGGTCAGCTTCGACTTCTTCCCCACCGACACTGAGAACCAGCCGTTGCCCTATACGCGTCTCTTCTACAATCTCTACTTGGATGATGAGCTCTTGACTGTAGGTCCCCCCGACTATCCTAATGTGCAGACACCTTTCACGAATATTCCCGCCAACTACGCCGACAATGAGTATTTCTTCAATAGTCAGGAAGTGCACAACGTCTATCTGACGCGGTCTTACGATAAAGTGGGCGTGCAGGTGCTCTACCGTTTCGGCGACCAATGGTATAAGAGCAATCTCGTGAGCAAGACGGTGGCTACGCCGAACAGTATTCAGGGGGTCAGCAACAAGTCTGATGAGCTTGCCGAGCAAGTGTGGTACGACTTGAGTGGCCGCCGTGTCTCTCATCCTGCCCATGGACTATATTTGAAGGTTTCGCGCTATGCTGATGGCAGAGTAACTACAGAGAAGGTTATGCGTTGATACCCTTACAGTTGCCTTCACCCATTACAATACAAACAAGGCAGGCTGCCCAATTGGGCAGCCTGCCTTGAATGTATGAAGGTATTTCCAGGTAGTGTCAGCTCAGCACTCCCGAGCGTGTAGCAGCATATTTGCCACCACCGGTGAAGGCCAATGCGGCGGCACCCAAAAGATAGAGCATGGGGAGTTCTACAGCCCAGCCGCCCGTGACAGGGTCAACGGTGAAGAAAGTGCCAAGATGTGCCATGAGAATGGCTACTACCATGTTGCCAGCCATGATTACGGCAGCCAAACGCGTCCACAGTCCAGCTACAATCATGATGGCTGCAACGAGTTCTGCTGCCAATGAGAAGTAGGCGATGAAGGAGGGCAGACCCAATTGGGCCAACATTCCACCGATGAAGCCTACGCCATAGACGAGTTTGTGAATTCCGTGAAAAAGCATCAGTCCGCCTACACTCAATCTGAGGAGCAACAAACCAAGGTCGTTGTTGCGGAGAAAGTCGTTCTTAATTTCCATTTCTGTCTGTATTTGATTAAATGAGGTGCAAAAGTAATAAATTTCATGGTAAAAACGACATTTTGCTCCCATTTTTTTGTACTTTTGCAGTCCGCTTATCTAAAGACAGCGGAAATCGATCAATCAGATGATGAGAACATATTTCATATTATTTGCCTTTTTTCTCTTTTCTTGCTGTCCATCCCTGTGTCAGGAGAGTGACAGCTTGAAATTCGGCACGCCCTACGAAGATGCCATACGACAGCTTACGACCCTCTACGGTGTGCCTTCGGTGATGGACGAAAACCACTGCGTGTTTAAGAACAGCCTCTTTGAGCACGGCGGAATTACTTTCAATGAAGTGAAGTGTAATTTCAAGAACCGGCGACTCGTTGAAGAGCGGTTTTACAAGACAGCACCGACCAAGCGGATTGCTGTCAGAGACATGATGCAGATGAAACAGGCACTTGAATCGCAATATTCCCTTTCGGAAGATTATGAAGATGATGGCACAGCTTTTTTCTGTGGCGGACTTGCTCCCACAGGAATTGGCCGACTTTTCACCCTCAGCGTTTTGCCGCATAGAGGACGCTGGGCCATGCTATTGCAATACGGTCCTTTCCATTACAAAGACTGAAATACATCGGTCTGCCTTTCCTTTTCGCTTGAATGGCCATGAATACCCTCAAACGCTCCAAGGCGTTGACCGGCAGTTCATGGCTATTTATTTTGTTACTTTTTTTATCATGTTGGGGGCTGATGTTTTTGGGGAGTATCTTGCCTCGGTTTTTGCTGGCTCACCAGAGCCCCCGGCTCAGATGACTGATATTGACGCATCGGAGAAGAGGGAAACGACGTTTTCTACCCTTTTTTTGATGATAAATAAACGGTGTATCATGTAGTACATCTGTTGACTTTTGTAGTTGTGGCTAATTCATTCACCTTATCTCGGTTTATCAACTTTATTATCTGACTTAGTACTGGATGTCCGGAAAAATTAGTATCTTTGCTCATGGTTACCATCGTTTTTTTAGCAACACAAAGATAGTAACTTTGGGGAAGAATCCAGCGGGATTTATTCCCCTTTTTTCGGCTCTTGATTTTTTCGTTTACCGGACAACAATAATTCTCAATATTCTTCGATTTATGCCTGACAAACGAATGTCTTTCCTGACATTTGTCTGACATTTGCCTATTTTACATCTGATACACGCGGCTCATGCCATCGGGTTCCATCGGGGCGATGGGTTGGCGAAGAAGAACGAGGTAGAAGCGGGGGAAGGTCTCGACGGGTGGATGGTCGGCGATGTAGCGGTCTATCTTCTGGCGGGCCGCGGTGCGGAGCGTGTCGTCGTGGCAGGGCACGAGGTGATCTTCATTCACAAAGGCGATGTGCCAGAAGGCCATGTAGCCGATGACGTAATGCTCCACGGCTGCGGCCTCATCCTTGTCGATGCCTGGGATATGAACCAAAAGGGGCTGGCGATCATTTTCGCAAATGCCCACCACGGCCCATGAGAGATTTATGTATTTGAAGTTGTTCTGCATAGTTGGGATGTTTTAGAGCCTTTTCTTTTCCTCATTACCAGCACCCGTACCTTTGTACTTTGAGTTTGTGGCGTTAAAGTTATATGTAAGCGATGCACCGACGCTTTGGGTATAGACATAAGCATCCTTTGCCATTGTGGAAACGGGATAATAACCCGTCCATCGTTCACGGAGATTGCGGAAGATGTCGTTGGCAAAGAGGGCCACGGTGAGGTTACCGTCGAGGAAGGTCTTCTGTACTCGCGCGTTGATGTTAAACTCATGGGCATTGTGGTTAAAGCCGTAGTCGTAGCTGGTGGAATAATGCAGATAGAGCATCGCCTTCGTGGTTTTGTTAATGGTGAACCAGTTGCGGAAGTTTATCTGCCATTCAGGTTTGTTGCGTTTTGTGGCGAGGCCGTATGCCTGGGTGTCGAAGTTCTGCTGCCAATAGCTCAATGTCAGCGTGGGACTGTAGAAACCGAATTCGGGCGAGGCAGTCAGCGAAGCGTTGAAACTCTCGAACTTGTCGAAGTTGCAGTTGGTCCAGATGGTGATCTCCGTTCCTTCCTGATACAGATAGCCAAAGTTCAGTCGCAAATCCTTGTTGTGGCTGTAGCCTGCTGTGAAGTTCAGCCATGAGTAGGTGACGTTAAGGTCGAGGTTCTGCTTGATGGTAGGACGCAACAAAGGATTTCCGCCTTCGTACTCATAACGATTATCGTATTGCACGTTTGAGTTCAGAGCCTGATAGTTGGGGCGGCTGATGCGCTTGTTATAGCCCAGTTGAATGCCCCATTTGTTCTTTTGCCAGCCGACGGAGAGATTCGGAAACAGATCGTGATATTTGCGGCTCGGCTCTGTTTGGTACTGACCGAAGGAATAGTAGTCGGACGTGACGGTCTCGTAACGTAGTCCGCCGTTGAGACTCCAATCACCCAACTTCAACTTGTATTCGGCAAATCCTGCTACATTGCTTTCCTTGATTTCATCATTGGACGGAGCCATCACTTGCTCCACATTACTATAGATACCGTGGCTGTTGGAACGTGACATCTCCGTGCCAGCACTCAGTTCACCTTTCCATATCGGATAGGTCAGCACCAGTTTTCCTGCCAACATGTGGTTGCGGTTCTCGTTGTAGGTAGTCACGGTACGGTCGGCCAGTTGCAGACTATGTTCAAAGGATGCCTGGTCGCGCACGTTTTTCTTCCATATCCACGAACCGTTGAAGTCAATGCCGAGTTTCCCTGCCTTGCCCACATAGTAGATGTTTGCCTCATGCTGCGGGCGGTCATTTATATTCATTTCAATAAATTGGTCAACAATTCCTTCGAGGGCGTTGTTTCGTGTGATGGTCTGCTGTGTCTGAGCCGTTCCTCCTCCATAGAGCGACCCGCTTAAAGTGTAGGAGAAACCGATGGAGTTTTCATCATTGAAGTCATAACTGGCTCCTATCTGTCCGTCAAGCATGGTGTACCAAAAGTTGGAGGGACAAACTTGTACAATATTTACGTGATTACCGTTTGCCCGGATGTCAGTCGTTAATGTATTGTCCTCGGAATAGTTGTCGTTATTGATCATCATGTTTCCGAACACCTCCAAACCGCCCGTGCGATATTTTACCGTGGCATCGTCGTAGGTTGTCCATTTCTCGTTATATTTTACTTGGCTGGATGCCTCCATGCTGATGCCGTCGTCCTGACGCTTCTTCGTCTTTATGCGGATAACCGCCCCGACTTCTGCATTGTACTTGGCACCCGGCGAGGTAATGACATCCACGCTTTTGATGTCGGTGGACTTCAGCCGCTTCAGTTCGTGGGCGTTCTGTACTTTTTTGTTGTTGATGTAGATTTCAGGTGTACCTTTGGCAAAGACGGTGAAGTTACCGTCGCCACCCTGTACCTGTGGCAGCATCGACAGCACATCGTCAGCCGTACCGACATCCTTCAGCAGCGAGTTCTGAATATCGACGGTCATGCCTCCCGTGGTCATCTTATATTGTGGACGTTCGCCCTTCACCACCACTTCACCCAACTCTTTCGTGTCGGGCTGCATCTGGATATCGCCCACATTTCCAGTCCGTGCATCGAGATACTTTGTCGTATATCCAACGCTTGTCACTTTCAGCAGACCATCTTGTATGTCGGTGCTGATGCTGAATGTTCCGTCGTCCTTGGTCACGGTTCCTGCGATGAAAGCGGAATCGGCACGGTTGACGAGTACAACATTAGCAAACGGCATCGGCTGCGCTTGCTCGTCAATCACACACCCGCTAATGCTCTGTGCGGTCGATGTTATCGCCACGAGGCATATCATTGAAAGCAATACAATCCTTTTCATATATTTTCAATGTTTTGATTACAACCTTAATTTTTGTGAATTCAAATAGCAAGTGCAAATTTACGAAAAAGTTTTCGTAAATTTGCACTTGCTATTTGAATTCGTAGGCTGCTATTCCATGTATAATGGAAAATAGTCAATTCCCGTTCGAATCTTTTGTTAAGGAATTAGCATGGAGACGAGGCATCATTAAAAACTACATAGATTGAATATGAAATGGTTGCATGTTTTATCCGCCTTTCTATTGTTGCTCTTCAACTATCATGCGTCAGCTACTAATGTTGTGGACAGTATATCCGACTCACTGTCAACGCAGCACTTGGGTGAGGTGCTGGTGTTGGCTAAAAGTGTGTATAGAGACAATAACCATATCAACATCCTTCCCAGCAGTCGTCAGAAAAGACATTCGGATACTGGATATGCCTTACTTCGGAACTTGATGATTCCGGGGATAGACATTGAAGACGATGGTGTCATCAAGGCTAAAGGCTCAGTAGCAGGTGTTTATATCAATGGGCAGCCGGCAGAAGTCCGTGACATACAGAATATTCATCCTGTTGATGTCGTGCGCATAGAGTATTACGACATGCCTGACGGAAAATACAGCAAAGATGTTTCGGCAATAAATTTTGTACTTCGTCAATACAAATCCGGTGGATATGTTCAGCTGTCTGGTGAGCAGGCTGTAAACATCAACAAGGGCAGCTACAATATAACTTCATCTGTTAGTAAAGGGAAGAATGCGTATTCTTTTTTTACAGGTTATGAATATTATTCAATCGATGATAATTCATTCCAAACAGATGAGATATATAATTTCGCTGACTTTCAGATTGACCGGTATTCATCTTTTGTGCAACAAGATAAGAAACGTACCGGTTATGCCCAATTTCAGTTTTCTCACCAAACCGATAAGAGCTATTGGATCGGTAAGTTCACCTTTGTCGGCATCAAGAATCCGGGGAATAAAACTTATGGTGACGTTTCTATAAGTCCCTGCCAGACTAATGCCTTCATGTCAAATGCCGCAGACAAATCCTATTCACCGAAAGTAGACCTGAATGCCAATATTCCCGCGGGTAAGAATGGAAACCTCTCTTTAGGTATACATGCCAGGCACCTTAATAATGATAATAACTATTCCTATGAGGAATCGGCATATCATTATACCATCAAATGCAATGAGAATGTCAATTCTTTCAACACCGGAGCCATTTATACTTTGAAATATAAGAAGAGCTCTTTTACGGCAGAAATGTTTGATTACTACACGCATTACAATACAGATTACATTTATGATGTAACTCAGAACAAACGCCTTTGGAAAAACGAAGCACTGGTCTTCGTCAGCGGTAAATTTCCTATCAACAACAATATCTATTTTTCAAGCAGGTTGGGGGGTGACTATTACCAGTATCATTTAACCGGCAGTAAACAGTTCCGGCAACTTACTCCAAGAGTGAATCTAAAGGCAAGCTATCAGCTTCACAACAGCGCATTGCAATGGTCTTTCATGTACGTAAATTCAAATTATGACATGGCAACCATCAACAACACGCCTGTATCCGTCAATCAATACCTGATTCGGCAAGGAAATCCTAATATCAGAAAGTCTTATGACATAGAAAACTCCATTTATTATTCCTGGCAATATAAAATTCTCAATATGGCAGCCATCATGCAGTATAGCTATTCGCATAATCCAGTAAGCTATAGCTATGAAAGAGAAGGCAAAACCATTATCCAGACGTTTGCTAACGATGGACATAATCAGGATTTGCTTGCAATGCTTGCCGCGAGCATTCGCTTGCCGAATTCATTTAGCATCAGCAGCAGCCTATCTTACCAGAAAACAGATATATCATTGTCAGAACATTTGTCACACAACAACTTTACAGCAAACATAAGGTTGCAATGGTTCAATAAAAGTTGGAGTTTTATGAGCGGTATCAACTTTGCCAAGTCAGAGCTTAACAAGTATTCGCTGGAGGTAGTGAAACAGCCGTTCAACTATAATTTTAAAGTTTCATATAGTAAAGATAATTTATTAATCAGCTTCAATGCATTTGCACCATTCTATAATCGTCACATTAGAAAAGAAATACTTTCCAAGTATTATGAAGAGCAGCGTGATATATTAAATCACAGACTTTATAATTATTATAACCTGTCGATTGCATATACTTTTAATTTTGGAAAACGCATTCCATTTACCCAAAAGAACATTGATGAAAGAGTTGATAGTTCCATATTACATAGTAATTAAAATGATATTTGGAATTATTGCTGTCCGGTAAAACCCAGATTCCGTGATTTTAGCTCTCGGAACCCCAGTAAATACGGGACATGATTCTTATTTCTGAAAAGTAACCCCTATAGGTCATCAAAGAGGCTTAATTGTATATATTTCGGATTGTAAGCCAAAGCCTGCTTTCGCTGTGCCTCCTTGAGATCACGCCAAGCACGTAAGGGGTCTACGACCATGGCTACAAGATCAATATAGGAGAACATTGTAAGCCGGATAGCGCATACGAGATTGGAAAACGACATCTTATCTTTTGCCTCTCTGGAGATAACCCTTGTCAAGAGATAGGCTATCATAACCGACCAGATCTGTATTTCTATGGCATTAACGCTGTCTCCCAGGAAATACTTCAAGGGAAAGTTCTGCTTAAGACGTTTAAACAAACATTCTATCCCCCAACACCGTCTATATATTTCACAGATTTCACTTGCTGACAAACTGAAATTATTGGTAATGAACGCAATAGTCCCTTTCTTATCATCGGTTTTCTTTACGACGCGTCTGAGAACTAACGTTCCCGTCTCAGTTTGTTTAACTGTAGGACGCTTCTTTGGCTTCCGGCCTCGTCTGTGTTTCATTTCCTCCTCGGTCAGCTCTCTTTCCGTAGTATGACGATAGACGACCGATATCTTCTGGTCAGATACAATGTCATCATCGCTACTACATGTTATATTCTCTATCACAGTAAAGCTCATTTTGTCCTTTTGTCTGGTGACAAAGAAGATGTCATGGTCTGTGAATTGCTTCCACATTCAGTAATCTACATAACCCATGTCAAACGTGGCGAATGATCCAGATGGGAGCGACAAGATACTGCTCATTCTACTGTGGTCGTGTATGGCAGCGGCGGAGTAATCTACAAACGACGGAAGTACACAAGATGCCTCTAACAGCGTATGAGCCTTTATACCGCCCTTTTTCTTGTTATTTTTAGGAGTCCGTCCAACACCCTTAAGTATCTGAGAGAAAAGGCTTATCGTGGTCGAGTCAAGGATGTACAACCCCTTCTGAAGAGCCTTGGAGGCCTTGCTGTCCGATAAAAGGGGCGAGTATCGTTGGTACAGGGCCTTGTAAACGTCGCCAAAGAATTGACTTCTCCGTTTCTTGTTTGCATCAGACAGAGTACTGCGCCTCACCAAATAGGCGATGCCTAAGTGATTCAGGCGGTTTACGTTGGCCTCAAACCCCTCTACAACTTGCCTGATAGACTTGGCTCCGCTCAATGCCGCATATATCATCACTACAGGATGCGCAAATGGATCAAAACTCTTCACGTATCTGTTGACTTTTGTAGTTGTGGCTAATTCATTCACCTTATCTCGGTTTATCAACTTTATTATCTGACTTAGTACTGGATGTCCGGAAAAATTAGTATCTTTGCTCATGGTTACCATCGTTTTTTTAGCAACACAAAGATAGTAACTTTGGGGAAGAATCCAGCGGGATTTATTCCCTTTTTTTCGGCTCTTGATTTTTTCGTTTACCGGACAACTATAATTTTTAATGTTGGTTGACCCGGTTAAACATTACTTTTATATTTGGTTGATACATGTGCGGCTTAGTCATGTTTATGGTTGATACAGCCGCTGCGTAAGCAAAAACATAACAGAACAAGAGAGGTGTGTCTTATACTGAAATCATTTGTCAACTTTAGAGTAATTTCGGTAAAAGACTCCTTCGTTACACTTTGTTGTCGCCGGATCCGTCTGGCTAATGCTTTGCTGTCGGATGGTCAAATGGGCCAAGCGGGCAATAAAACCGCTCTCCTCCTTAAATTTATTGTATCGGAATGAAATAAATCAGCCCTGGTTCTCGTTACTAAAATAAAAAAATAAGAGTTCTCATGAAAAAAAAACTATATGCCCTGTTTTTCATGATCCTGTCTGCAATGCTTGTGGCTGCAGAGGGAATGAAAAGCATATGGATTTCAACCCCCAATCTGATTACGCCCTATCTAAATAAATCCTTACGCGAGAAGCTCGTCACTTTCAACCAGACTGGGGTAAATCCCGAGGTGAACAACCTTATGGGTGGAGTGTCGAAACTCGATACGCTAACCGGCGATTTCCTGCAAGTGGAGCTTTCAGATGCCTGTACTCTACAAATGAAGGTCTTGCCCCTTTCGGGGAGCGACAGTATTGTCTGCGTGGTGAAAACTTTCCACGGACCGGCCAAGAGAAGTGATATCAAATTCTTCAGTACCGACTGGCAAGAACTCGACGATATTCAGGCTCCTCATTCGTCTCTGCCTCAACGGCCTGATACGATGGACGCAATAAACTATGAGCGGCTCATGCATGCCATGGACGGAAGAATGGAATATGCCTCGCTGCATGCCGGTGACAATGGGCTGACGATGGGCTTCTCCGTGATTTTTGTCACCGATGACGAGCTGAAATCGCTGAGGAAACTCAACCGGGAAACCTTATGGAAATGGGATGGCAACGGTTTTGTGCCCAGTCTGGCGTCCGTTGCGGGATTGGAGTGAGACAGGACAAAATATGAAAACTTGTAGTAACAAAATAAATAAAGCAGAATGAATCTGAAAATACGCTTGGCACTGATGAACTTCTTGGAGTTTGCCGTTTGGGGTGCCTATTTGACTTCCATGGGCCGCTATCTCGGCAACATAGGATTGGGACCGGAAATTGGATGGTTCTATTCCATGCAGGGCATTGTCTCGATTTTTATGCCTGCCCTTATGGGTATTGTAGCCGACCGCTGGGTACCGGCCCAGCGACTGCTGGGCCTTTGCCACTTGTTGGCGGGCCTGTTCATGTTTTCCACGGCCTACTACGGCATTCAGGCGGGTAGCCAAGCCGACTTCTCGGTGATTTTCTGCCTTTATTCTTTATCTGTGGCCTTCTATATGCCCACTTTAGCTTTGTCCAATTCGGTGGCTTATTATGCGTTGACCAGTAATGGAATGGATACCGTGAAGGACTTTCCGCCCATCCGCGTCTTCGGCACCATCGGCTTCATTCTATGCATGTGGTTTGTCGATTTGATGGGGTATCAAAGTAACCAGAATCAGTTTGTCACTTCGGGTGTGTGCAGCATAATCCTTTTTCTCTACACTTTCACGTTGCCTCATTGCCCGGTGAGCATCGGCAGTGAGAAGAAAACCATTATTGATGCCCTCGGCTTGAAAGCCTTCACCCTTTTCAAGCAAAAGAAGATGGCGCTGTTTTTCATTTTCTCCATGCTGCTCGGTGTCAGTCTGCAGATTACCAATAGCTTTGCCAATCCCTTCATTTTCAGTTTCAGTGCCCAGCCAGAGTTTGCCGGCTCGTTCGGTGTCCAGCATGCCAATATTCTGATCAGTCTTTCGCAAGTGTCAGAGACCTGCTGCATATTGCTTATTCCCTTCTTTATGAAGCGCTATGGCATAAAGAACGTGATGCTCATCGCCATGTTTGCCTGGGTGTTGCGTTTCGGGCTTTTCGGCTTGGGAAATCCCGGTTTCCCAGGAGTGCTGCTTTTCATTCTGTCGATGATTGTCTATGGTGTGGCTTTCGACTTCTTCAACATATCTGGGTCGCTGTTTGTCGATAAATGCACGAATTCGGAAATCCGTTCGTCGGCTCAAGGCTTGTTCATGCTGATGACCAATGGTATCGGCGCCACGGTTGGCACGCTTGCAGCTCAGGCTGTGATCAATGCCTATACCCATCCTCAGCAGTTAGGCGACAACATTCTCACTGTGGGTGACTGGTCTGCTTGTTGGTACATTTTTGCCGGTTATGCCTTGGTTGTGGCCGTGAGTTTTTGGTTGCTTTTCAGACCCCGGGAGAGTAAGGCAAAATGAACAAGACCCGACTCATACTAAAAGGCACGGTGAAACTTGACGGCAGCGAGGATCTTTATTTGATTTTTCTTGCCGACGAGGCCAACAGCCGTCAGTTGACCATGACGTGTGACCACCATGTCAACTACGAGTTGGGGTTACGGCTCACGCTTCAGCCCATGGTGAGCCGTTGCCTGCCCGAGGCCCTCGTTCAGATGCTCCGCTATGCTTCTCACGATCGATATGAGGTGCTGTTTTTCGGTGTTCGAGAAGGCCAGTACGATTGCATGCTCTTTGATTGCGACACCCTCGACACCGTATCCCTTCGGGCCAGCGACGGCGTATTGCTGTCGGTGGTGTCGGGTATACCTTTATATATAGACACCGAACTGTTCAAACGTCAGAGTACACCCATCCCAAAGAAAGGTTCGGTGAGCATCGCTATGCCAGCCAATATAGCCTCGATGAAGATGCTGAAAGCCGCTTTGAAGAATGCGGTTGAGACTGAGGATTATGAACTGGCCTCCCAACTGCGTGACGAAATCAAGCGCCGCTCTAAACGTCAGGAGGGCTTGTCATGAGAGAACAGCACTTCTTTTTTGTTCCTGATGCGGCCGCAAAGACAGAATTGCCCGAAGATGAGGCCAAGCATGCACTGCGGGTTTTGCGTGTCCATGCGGGCGACACTCTTTGGTTGATGGACGGCAACGGCATATTCTATGAGGCCGAGGCCACCATCACCAACAACAAGCATTGCTTTTTTCAGATCAAGCAGGCTCTTCCCCAGGAGAAGGCATGGTCGGGAGGCATCCATTTGGCCATAGCTCCAACGAAAATGATGGACCGGATGGAATGGATGACAGAAAAGGCCACTGAGGTGGGCGTAGACAGTTTTACGTTCTTGGACTGCCAGTTCTCTGAGCGTAAGACCATCCGCACGGATCGTGTAGATCATATTGTCGTGTCGGCCATGAAACAGAGTCGTAAACCGTTCAAGCCTCAAGTGGAGGGGATGGTGAAGTTTCAAGATTTTATTCATCGTCCACGGCGTGGTAAATGGTTTATAGCCCATTGTTATGAAGAAGTAGAACGCAAGGATCTTTTCACTGAATTGCAACAGCTTTCAGCCTCCGAAGACGTAACGCTCATGGTTGGTCCGGAAGGCGATTTCTCTATCGATGAGGTTCGTGAGGCTGTGGATGGAGGAGCGGTGAGTGTTTCTTTGGGGCAGGCCCGTCTACGCACGGAGACGGCGGGATTGATGGCCGTCGCCATGGCACAATTGACAAAACGAAAACTATAATGATATGAGAAGTCTTTTACTTCATTTGTTACAACTGATTCTACTATTGACAGGTGTCGTTGCTTTCACATCGTGTACGGGTGACAGCTATATCAATGCGATTCCCAGCGATGTGACGGCCATCATGACGGTCAATACTCCTAAGTCATTTATCGATTACAAAGGCGTTGATTTGGGATCGGACATTTATCTTTTTGAAGACGCTGACGGAAACCTTGGGGCCTGTGCCAGTCTGAACGATGGTGATGCTCTTGCAAAATATTTTGATGAACAGTCTGGCAAGGGTATCTGTGAGAAGGTGCAGGAAAAGCGTGGTTTCCGCTTCACCTTGTTGGCCAATGGCTTTCTTGCCGGATTTTCCGATAACGCTCTGCTCTTGATGGGGCCTTTGGTGGAAAGCGACAAGGCAGAGATGATCAATCGAATGGCCAAGCTGCTCAAACAGGATGATGAGGCAAGTGTGAAGAACAGTAAGATTTTCCAAGTTCTCGATTCGCTTGGCGGAGAGCGTAAGATGGTTGCCCGTGTGGATGCGCTGCCTCAGCAGTTTATTACGCCCTTTATGTTGGGTGCGCCAAAGGGGGCCGATGTCTCTCAGGTGTATGTAGCTGCAACTATGGAAGCTCACAATGGCGTTCTTGATATGCAGGGGCATACCTTCTCCTTCAACAAAGACATCGACGCAGCCATCCAGTCCGGTAAGAATGTTTACCGTCCCATCAAGGGCCGTTATGTTGGCTGTATGCCACAGGATGCCATGTTGGGGCTCTTCGTCAATGTTGACGGCACAAAGTTTATCAATGTGATGCACAACAACCAGGGACTCCAGGCTATGCTCACGGGTATTAATCAGGCCATTGACATGGACAACATCATCAGAAGTGTTGACGGCGACATGGCAATTGTCATCCCCAACTTTACGCCCGACCGCATGCAATTGTCGATGGCAGCCGAATTGGCCAACAGCAAATGGCTTGCCGATGTCGGCTATTGGAAACAGAGTGCTCCTTCGGGCAGCTCTATTGGCGACTGGAGTAAGAATGCCTACATCTATACGGATGGTAAAACCACTTATTGCTTTGGCGTCACCGATGACATGCAATATTACAGTGGAGGTAGTCAGGAGACAGCGCTCAATTCCATCAAGCCTTCGGTGGAACCGCTTCCCGACGAGATACAGAACAAGATCAAAGGACAACGTCTTGTGATGGTCGTCAATCTAAACTTGCTCAGTGGCAAACAAGGCAGCATCGTGCAGGTGATGAAGCCGATATTGGGCAATGTCAGCAAGATCCTGTATCGCTTGGGCTGATACTGATGGGGATAATATATTAAGGAATAAATCATTGTATTCAGAAAAATGAATAGTATTACGTTTCATTCCGTTCTGCCACAAGTCTTCTCACTGCAGTCAGACTTGCAGTCGGAGATATGGAACACAGATGTCACTTTTGAGAAAGGGCATCTCTATTTGATAGAGGCCGATTCTGGCAAGGGCAAGAGCACCTTTTGCAGTTATATTCTCGGTTATCGCCACGATTATTCCGGCGAGGTGAGGTTTGACGACCGTGTTAGCCGTGTCTTCAAAGTGAAAGAATGGGTAGAGATTCGGCTGCGTCACATTGCATTTCTCTTTCAGGAGCTCAGGTTGTTTCCGGAACTCACAGCCTATGAGAATGTGAAGATTAAGAATGACCTTACCGGGACGAAGACCCGTGAGGAGATATTGAATTGGTTTGAAAGATTAGGCATTGCCGACAAGGTGGATCAAAAGGTGGGCTTGATGTCGTTCGGACAGCAGCAACGTGTGGCTATGATGCGGGCCTTGGCCCAGCCTTTCGACTTTATTCTTGCCGACGAGCCTATCAGCCATCTTGATGCAAACAACTCGCGTATTATGGGCGAGATCATGATGGAAGAAGCCAAGAAGCAGGGCGCTGGGGTCATCGTGACAAGTATTGGAAAGCACATGGACTTAAACTATGAAAAGATTTTGAAGTTATGAATTTGGTTTGGAAACTTTTGCGCCAACATATCAGTCTGCCACAGTTTGCCGGCTTCTTCTTTGCCAATCTTTTCGGAATGCTCATCGTCTTGCTGGGCTATCAGTTCTATCGGGACGTGATTCCCGTCTTCACATCTGAAGACAGCTTCATGAAAAGCGATTATTTGATTATCAACAAGAAGATAGGTGCGGCCTCGGCGCTTTCCGGGCGTGGCAACACTTTTAACGTATCCGAAATTGACGAACTGAAAAGTCAACCCTTTGCAAAGACGGTGGGGCAGTTCACATCCATTGAATACAAGGCTGAGGCCGCAATGGGGGTGAATGGACAGCAAGTGCTTAATTCAGAAATTTCTTTTGAGAGCGTTCCCGATACCTTCGTCGACTCTAAGGGTGACAATTGGGCCTGGAAAGAAGGCGATAGGGTAGTGCCAGTGATATTGCCACGCACCTACATCACCATGTACAACTTCGGCTTTGCCCAGAGTCACTCACTGCCCAAATTGAGCGACGGACTGATGGGAATGATCGACATGAAGATCTTCATTCATGGCAATGGTAAACAGGAAGAGTTTAAAGGTAAGGTTGTGGGCTTCTCCAATAGACTGAGCTCTATTCTTGTACCGCAAAGCTTTATGGACTGGAGCAACGATAGATTCGCACCTAATCAGCACAGCAATCCAACGCGGCTGATTATGAATGTAGGGAATCCCGCCAACCAGCAGATTACGAAATATCTTGACAGCAAAAACTACGAGGTGGAGGATGACAAACTTGACGCTGAGAAGACCACTTACTTCCTGCGTATGACGGTGACAATGGTGATGGTCGTCGGCTTGGTTATCTCTTTGTTGAGTTTTTATATTCTCATGTTGAGTATCTATCTGCTTGTACAGAAGAACTCTTCAAAGTTGGAGACGCTGTTGCTTATTGGCTATTCGCCCGTCCGGGTGGCACGTCCCTATGAGCTACTAACCATAGGGTTGAATCTTTCGGTGCTGCTGATCACTCTTGTAGCCCTCTTCTTCATTCGAAGATATTATATGGAGATCATTTTTTCTCTCTTCCCAGAGATTGACGACGGGTCGATGATTCCTTCGCTGAGTCTTGGACTCTGTTTGTTTGTGCTGATCTCGTGCATGAATGTCATTGCTGTGCGCCACAAAATAGTTAATATTTGGAGGCGGAAGGAATAATATGGGCCAATGAATTGTGCAGGGCTACTATGTCGGTTTCCATGTGAATGCACCCGACATGGTAGCCCATATTTCTGTGAGAAGGCAGATAGAGAAACCTTGACGGGGGCATAGGAAACGGTGCAAACGGGCAGATGTCGCATAATCGAATTCATGTGATTTTTAAGCTAATGGCAGCTGGGTTAATACATCATTCACAGAGTCCGAAAAGAGCGTCAAAATGCTGTTTTTCTTAATCTATATCAAATTCATTGTTACATAATGGTGAATTCTTCATCTTTTATGCATAATTGCAAGCTTTTATATTCGATATATCCTTTTTTTTTGTTAAATTTGCCACCGAAAGGTAAATAATGGGGAAGCCCATGTTAATTTTAAATTAATTTTCTTTATTCTATGCTGAAAAGATTGCATTTTCTCATGACTTTGCTTTTGTGTATTTTCACAACAGCAGCCATGGCTCAGGTAACGACCTCGGGTATCGCCGGTAAGGTTGTTGCAGGAGATGAGAATTTGATTGGCGTAACAGTTACCGCGGTTCATGAACCTTCTGGAACCCGCTACAACGCCGTAACCAATGTTGATGGCCGCTATACCATTCAAGGTATGCGTGTCGGTGGTCCCTACACGGTCACCTTCAGCTATGTGGGTTACAAGGAAGAAGCCAAGCACAACGTACAGCTCTCCCTTGGTAACACAGAGATGATCAACATCAACATGAAGGAGGATGCCCAAGCCTTGGGTGAGGTCGTTGTAACCGGCCAGGCTGGACGTGGTGCCAATGGTCCTGCTACCAACTTCTCACGTGCACAGATTGATGAAGTTCCTACCGTAGACCGTAACATCTACGATGTGGCAAAACTTTCTCCAATGGTGAACGTTAACCGCAATGGCGGTATCACGATCAACGGTACCAACAACCGCTACAACTCTTTCCAGATCGACGGTATGGTTGCCAACGATGTGTTCGGCCTCACCTCAAGCGGCACGAATGGAGGTCAGACGGGGGCCAACCCCATTTCACTCGATGCCATCGACCAGATTCAGATCTCTGTATCGCCTTTCGATATTCGTCAGAGCGGCTTCACTGGTGGAGCAATCAACGCCATCACCAAATCGGGTACGAACAAGTTCACCGGTACCGCTTTCGGTTACTACACAGACGAGAGCATGTATGGCCGATACAATCAGCATTTGGACAAGAAGGTCAAGCTTACTGATGAGACTACACAGACCTATGGCTTTACCCTGGGTGGCCCTATCGTGAAGGACAAGTTGTTCTTCTTCACATCTTATGAATACAAGAAACACTCTTACCCTCAAACACTCTATGCTGGCGCTGATGACTATTTCCTTACCAAGGAAACCGCTGAGGCCATCATCAACCGCTATAAATCCGTCACCGGATACTCTGATTCTTACGGACAGCGTGACATCAGCCGTGAGGGTACCTCTCTGCTCGGCCGCTTGGACTGGAATATCAATGACAAGAATCACTTCATGCTGCGCTATCAGGGCAACTTCTCCTATGATGATAATGTCTCAGTAGGTACGAAGTCTTTCACCTTCAATAATTCAGGCTATCGCATGAAGGACCGTACAAACTCCTTTGTGGCCGAGCTCACTTCCCACATCAGTGATAACCTCTACAATGAACTGCGCGTTGGCGCAACCTTCGTTCGCGACCATCGTGCCATCAGCTATCCTGGTCCTACAGTGTACATCAATGGTTCACAAACCATCAACCTCGGTACGGAATATTCCTCAGGCGTGAACTTCCTCAATCAGGATATCTGGACAGCCGAAGACAACCTCTCCATCTATGCTGGCACACACACCTTCACGCTTGGTCTTCACAATGAATATTATAAGATGAAGAATGCCTTTATCCAGGCTGCCAACGGTGAATTTGTCTATAACTCGATTGAAGACTTCCTCAACGATGCTACTCCTGCATCCTATGTCTATAAGTACTCAGATCCTGAAGTGACCGGTACAACCAAGTGGGCCGCTCCTTTCAAGTCTGGCCTCTTCGGTTTCTATGCTCAGGACAAGTGGGATCCTTCTGTCAATTTCGAGTTGACTTACGGTATCCGTTTTGATGTTCCCTTCTATTATAATCAGCCGTCCGACAACCCCGCCTTCAACAGCACTGTTGATTGGGCCAAGGCTTATGGCGTGCGCGTGGGCCGTGTTCCCGCAAGCAACATCAATGTATCTCCACGTTTGGGTTTCCGCTGGTATCTCAACGACTCACATGCTTCCATGCTGCGTGGTGGAGCAGGTATCTTCAACGGCCGTGCTCCTTTCGTATGGATCGAGAATGCCTGGGCCAATACGGGTATCGAGATGAAGGGTGGTACCATTCGTAACAATGCTCCTAAGTTTGGTGAATATGGCAACAAGAATCCTATGGAAGCGCTCAACTCTGGAAAGGCTTCAGCAGCCACTCCCGATATTGTCACCGTAGACCACAAATTCCGCTTCCCGCAGGCTTTCCGCGCCAATTTGGCTTGGGAGCAGAAACTTCCTTGGGGTATGAAGCTCACTTTGGAGGCTCTCTACAGCAAGGCCCTCAATGCAGTCTGGTTCCAGAATCTCTGTCTTAAGCAGCAGGGTACCATCTATGCCGTTCCTGGCGTGGAAGCTTCAGCCGCTCCTTACTATTCGAGCAATCAGTCAAGTGCAACCGACAATGGAGGTACCTACCGTGCCAACTCTGTCATAAATCTCACCAATACCAACAAGGGTCACAGCTATAGCTTCACTGCCCAGTTGGAGAAGAATTTCGATTTTGGCTTGAACGTGTTGGCAAGCTATACTTTTGGCCACTCTTACTCTGTCAATGATGGTACTTCTTCTGTGGCCATGTCTAACTGGGGCTACTTTTATTCTGTAGATCCCAACAAGCAGGTGGTGAGCTATTCCATGTTTGACATTCCTCACAAGGTGATGGTCCAGGTGGCCTACGATTCTAAGCGCTACGGCCGTTTCCAAACTCATGTATCATTGGTCTACAATGGTTGCAGTGGCTCCCGCTACTCACTGACCATGAACGACCTTGTGTCGGCCTCTTACAACGGCGACTACCGTCGTGGAAACTCACTGCTCTATATTCCTACACAGACCGAACTGCAGAACATGAATATGAGCGACGAAGATAAGGTGAGCTTCGAAAAATGGATTGAGAACGATAAATATGCCAAGGATCACCGCGGTCAGTATGCTAAGCGCAACAGCAATGCTACTCCTTGGGAAAATCACTTCGACTTCCACTTCACTCAGGATTTCTACTATCTGAAGGAGCGTGGCAGCAAACTTTCCGTAGTTTTCGATATTCTTAACGTTGGCAACCTCATCAATAAGCATTGGGGTGAGTACTACAGCGGCTTGTGGAACGAGAATATCCTTAACGTGTCCAAGGTGTCCTATGACAAGAAGACCGGTGTGGCAACACCGACTTTCTCTTACTTAGGATATAAACCCAGCGTCAGTGATGTTTCAAGCCGCTGGCATATGCAACTGGGCGTTCGTTTGACTTTCTAAGCATTCCTATTTCTATATCATGTAGGGGAGAGGTTTTTTAAAGCTTCTCCCCTACATTTTTTTAGCTGGCTTACAACTGTTGTCTTGAGCCCTCTTTCGGAGAAAGAATGGGTGAAAAGGAGGTTGTCTGTTATAATAGATTTTGCATTCTTGCGTTATATTCTGTGTAACAGTCAAACAAATATAAAGATGATCATCGATTTCAATAAGATTCCAGAAGACAAGGTCTTTGGTTTTAAAGGGGGTGAAGGGCTTCTTCTCACCCGTAACTTTGTAGAGGAAGGCCGTATCCGTATTATGCGTTCAATACTAAAACCGGGTGCCCATGCAGGTGAGCATCTCCATGGTGAAAACTGTGAAATCATTTATGTTCTTCATGGGGTGATGACTTTTCATTGCGATGGGAACACTGAAGATTGTCCTGCGGGGTGTGTACATTATTGCCCGATGGGACATAAACATTGGTTTCAGAACAACACCAGTGAGGACGTAGAATACTTGGCGATCGTCCCCGAGCAAAAGGTGAAATAGTAAGATGTAGTATTTGTAAGCGACCTTCGGAAGAATTTGGCCAAAGGCTGTATGGCTTCACAATTAGTCCTACCACTCTTTGCTCATTCAATAAGTCCTATCAACATAGGTAAAGTCTTGGCCGTGATTGCTTGAGCAAGGAAGAATCGTCCTTCTTCCGATTCCTTACTTTGGCTTTATGGGTTCAAAATAGGAAACCAACCAATAATATTTAACCAAAATTATTAGCGGTTTTCTTGCTCAATACTTTATAAAAGCGTATCTTTGCACTTGGAAGTCGTGTGATTCGATCGGGATACTCATCAAATAATTTTGGAAACCGGGACGTTTCTCATGCTGATGGCGGGCCACATAAAACGCATTCTGCGACTAAGCCGCAAGGCCAGTGGATTACAAAAGCTGGGAGCTCTCAAATCTTTTAGATTAGGAGTTTTCATCACATCCTCGCACGGCTTCTTTTTTTATTTTTTATCATACTATCAACGATAATACATAATTATGTTTAGTGGAATTGTAGAAGAAATGGCAACCGTAACCAATATCCGCCGCTACGGGGGTAATGTGGATTTCACTTTAACTTGCACTTTCGTCAATGAGTTGAAAATCGACCAGAGCGTTTCCCACAATGGCGTGTGTCTGACTGTGGTGAATATTGATAACAACGAATATACGGTGACAGCAATGACCGAGACACTCAATCGATCCAACCTGGGGTTGCTCAAAGTGGGTGATGCAGTGAATGTAGAGCGTTCAATGTTGATGAATGGAAGGCTTGACGGGCATATCGTTCAGGGACATGTAGATGAAACTGCTGTTTGTACGGCAATGCGAGACGCTGACGGCTCAACTTACTTCACTTTCAAATATAAGAGTTCTCCAGAGATGGTTCGACGTGGTTACTTCACTGTGGACAAGGGCTCGGTCACAGTGAATGGTGTCAGCCTCACTGTTTGTGATCCAGCAGAAGACAGCTTCACGGTGGCCATCATTCCCTATACACGCCAGAATACCAATTTCAAGTTCGTACAAGTGGGAACAGTTGTTAATCTTGAATTTGATATTCTTGGTAAATATATCGCTCGTTTGCATGGGCTTACAAAATGATCTTTGGTGGGGGGCTGGTTCTTTGAAACTTATTTACTCCCCCACTGTGGGATCGAGTCTTCATTCTCTTTGGTTGTAATGGAATTCGATGGGTTGCATCATCACAAAACTTCCCATCTGATGAGTTTGGCGTTTCAGCCAGCATGTAAATCTTGGTAGGGATAGTCTCTCTTTATTTCGAGCTTTTGTGGTTTTTGGGGGGCATTTTAACTCATTTTATTGCAAGAAACCAGGAAAAAAGGATTTTTTTCAGCTTTTTTGTAGAAAAATTGAGAAAAGTATTTCTTTCTTTAAGTTTTTTCTTTATATTTGCAATATGAGATAAATGAGAATAGATTGTAATTGTTCTGTTTGATAGAAACAGCGAATTGCAATATATATTGGCTTTTATCAAGCATTTAGTTTTCAATAGGTGGTTTTTATAAGGTAAAACCCCAACGAGTGTAGTGATACTGTTCGTTGGGGTGCTTTTGTGAGGAAACAGCTTAATAATTTTTCATAGCCACAATTCCCTGGAGCTCTTTATCGATGTAGAAGGTCTGCTGGCGAACTGTAGAGTCGTTTTGAGTATTGTATGTCACACTGATAAACATCAATGGACATGTGGCTTTTTGGTTGAATGTGATATTTTTCTTGTATAGGGGGATTCGGTTTGTCTCTGCAAGCATGGCTTTCAACGTACTGTCGTTAACTCGTGTTGTACTGTCAAGCTTGGAAAACGTAACATTAGTAAGTCTAACGGTATCCGCCATGTTGTCCTTCATGAACTTGTTTACCAATCTCTGGGCTTTATTTGTATTGGTGCAAGAACAAATCATCACCGCCAAAATGGCGGTGATGACAAAATATCGCATGATTCTCATTAATCCTCAGGGATATTTTTAAGGATTTCAAGAAGATGATCCCATACCATTTGAACTGTGGGAATGTAGAGGCATTCGTCGGGGGTGTGCACATTGCGCAGGGTAGGACCGAAGCTCACCATGTCGAGGTGGGGGTACTTCTCTGAGAAAAGACCGCATTCCAAACCTGCGTGTATGCCGAGTACCTTGGGCTCTTTATTGAATAGCTTCTTGTAGGCATCAACCGTAATCTTTACCAACTTGGATTCAGGATTCATCTTCCAGGCGGGATAACCGTCGTTCTGTATGACCTCAGCTCCGGCAAGTTGGAAACAGGCTTTCACCGAGTTGGACATATTCTTCAGGTTGCTCATCACATTAGAACGCTGGCTGGAAACAACCACAACTTTATCCTCTTCAGATTGTACGCTGGCAATATTGCTTGAGGTCTCAACCATCCAAGCAAGAGCCTCGTCCTGGCACATGGCCAGTACGCCATTGTCAACTGCTTGAATGGCCTTGATAAGATTGTCGGAAGTAGTCTTGTCCATTACCTTCTGTGCATCAGCAGATACAAGGGCCCACTGCATGTTGGTATCGGTGATGTGATATTCATCCTCGACCTCTTTGGCGAATACATTGAAGTCTGCCTTTACTTCCTCCTTCTTGTCAGCTGGAACGGCAAATATCACTTTGCCGTCGCGTGGGATGGCATTGTGCATGCGGCCTGAATTCCATTGGGCCAGATATAAGTCCATCTTGCTCTGCTCGTTGTAGAGAAAACGGGCAAGGATCTTGATTGCGTTTGCACGTTTTTTGTTGATATCGTCACCCGAGTGTCCGCCCTGTAGTCCTTTGAGAGAGGCTTCCATGAAGAAGTAGCCCTCAGGAGCATCCTCACGTGTCACATGGAAAACGGCCGTGGTGTTAATGCCACCAGCACAGGAAATGAAAATCTGACCTTCGTCTTCAGAATCGAGGTTGATAAGGTATTTGCCACTCATGAAACCAGCCTTCATACCAAAAGCACCAGTAAGTCCTGTCTCCTCGTCGCGCGTGAATACACATTCAATGGGGCCGTGCTCAATATCGTCGGAGTCGAGAATGGCAAGTTCTATGGCATCACCAATGCCGTCGTCGGCACCGAGCGTAGTACCCTTGGCGCGCATCCAGTCACCGTCAACATAGCTCTGAATGGGATCGTTGTAGAAGTCTATGTCCACATCCACCAGTTTGTCGCACACCATATCCATATGACTCTGAAGAATTGTGGTAGCACGATTCTCATAGCCTTTGGTGGCGGGCTTCTTGATAAGAACGTTTCCGGTTTCGTCTACTTTTGTCTCCAATCCGTGGTCCTTGCCAAACTTCTTTAGATACTCAATCATCTTCTCCTCGTGTTTGGAAGGGCGAGGGATTTGATTGATTTTCGCAAACTGCTCAAATACGCGAGCAGGTTTTAAAACATTGTTACTCATGTTATAAAAAAACAATTTATTATTGAATAGTTGTTTAAAATTTTGTATTCTTAATGATTTCCACTATCTTTGCACGTGAAATTTTGGTATCACCATTTGCAAAGATAATAAAAAATGATTTATACGCTTCTTTTCAGCATGTTAATAATTGCTATAAGTTTGGCTTTGCTCTGTGTACGGATCATTGCTCAGAAGGGGGGACAATTTTCGTCTTTCCATATTCATGACAGCAAGGCCATGCAGGAGCGCGGTATCCATTGTGTCGCCGACCAGGATAGAGAAGAAAGAGAAAAGGAGTTAGTAAAGGTTGAATGATCAAATAAATATAAATAAGAATATGAAAAAGAAAATTCTTTTTGCCTCTCTCTTCGCAGCTGTGGCAATGGTATCATTGTCTTCTTGTGATAAGTCGGGAGAAAAAGTAAACTCCAATGCCGGTGTTAAAGCTCCCGAGAGTATGAAAATCGCCTTCGTCGAGAGTGATTCTATTGACAGTCTTTATCAGTTCAGCAGAGACTGTCGTGCGCTTCTCAACAAGAAACAGCAGAATATTGAAAATACGCTCAATGCCAAAGGGCAAGCTTTTCAGAATGCCTATCAAAATTTTGTGCAGAAAGCACAAAGCAATCAGCTTACCCAAGAGCAGGGACAGGCTCAACAGGCTGCCCTTCAGCGTCAACAGCAGCAGTTGCAGGAACTCAGTGGTCGTTTGCAAGCTGAGCTTCAGAATGAGACGGCTCAATATGGCAAGGCCATTAATGACTCTGTAGAGCACTATCTAAAGGTGTTTAATAAGGATCACAAATACGGACTTATTTTCCTCAAGGTGGGTAACAATCTGCTCTATGCTGACAAAGCTTATGACATCACTAAAGATGTTGTTGCTGGTTTGAATAAGGCTTATAAGAAAAAACCTGCTGCTATACCTGCCAAGACAGAGAAGTCTGAAAAATGACGCGCAAAGATAGATATCAGTATATCATTGATTATTTTAAAAAGCAACTGCCAAATGTCACCACAGAATTGCAATTTGGCAGTTGCTTTCAATTGTTATGCGCTACGCTTCTCTCGGCCCAGTGTACGGACAAACGGATCAATCAAGTGACACCGGCCCTTTTTGCCCGTTTCCCTGATGCCAGTGCTATGGCCAAGGCCGAGCCGGAAGATGTATTGGAATATGTGAAAAGTGTTAGCTATCCTAATGCAAAGTCTAAGCATCTTGTTGAGATGGCGCGCAAACTGGTTGAGAACTTTGATGGCCTTGTGCCAGATAACGAAAAAGATTTGACTTCATTACCAGGCGTGGGTAGGAAAACTGCCAATGTTGTATTGGCGGTGTGGTATGGTAAGGCACGAATAGCTGTTGATACGCATGTTTACCGGGTCTCACACAGGTTAGGCCTTGTGCCTGCAAAAGCCAATACTCCATTGAAGGTAGAAGAAGAACTTATGCGAAATATTCCAGAAGAATATGTCAGCAGTGCTCATCATTGGCTCCTTCTTCACGGACGCTACATTTGCCAAAGTGCACGGCCAAAATGTGACAAGTGCCAGTTTAATTCCATTTGCCCTCATAAAATCTCAAATAGTAAATTAAGATGAATTCAAAACGCATCCTTTCTTTTCTCAATGATATAGCCGCCAATAATAATCGTGCTTGGTTTTTGACGCATAAAGATGAGTATATGGCTTGTAAAGCTGATTTTGAAAAGGGCATAGACCAACTGATCCATGCAATAGCCCAGTTTGATCCTACCATAGCTCATCTTTCTGCAAAAGATTGTGTATACCGTTTTTATCGCGATGTACGTTTCTCCTCAGACAAGTCACCTTACAAGCGACACTTCGGTGCCTATATTTGTGCGAAAGGAAAAAAGAGTTTTTATGGGGGCTATTATATCCATCTTCAACCAGGCAATTGTCTTGTCTCTTTGGGGGCATATTATCTTCCGACAAACATTCTGACTTCTTGCCGTAATGAAATCATGGGCAATATAGATCAGTGGCTCGAATGTGTTGAGAAACCTGAGTTTCTCAATCTGTTTGGTCGGCCAGGTGAAGGAAGCTGGGATGGCGTGAACGAGGCTTCAGATAAGGGCTTTGGACTCTCTCGCTTGAAAAAGGCTCCTAAGGGTTTTCCTGTTGATTATCAATATTTGAATTATCTTAAACTCAAAGATTATACGCTGTGGAATAAGGTGGATGATGGATTCTTCGGGAATGCCGATTGGATAGAACGTTCATGCAACATATTTAAGGTGGGAAAACCCATGATGGATTTTGTCAATTCTGTCATCGGAGACTATGTTGATTGAATCTGGGGAAAGATCATTCGGCAATTCCCTGTGTTTGAATTTGTACGAGAGACTTATGTGTTTTCATTTGCTTAAGTCTCTACATCCTTTTCTTGATCTCCATGTAGCTCCTTCGTCTAAGTCCGTGTCATCTTTGGTGAAGGCCATTTTGAATGATTATGACTTTATCGGTTGAGAGGGTTGTAGATATTTTCGTAGTGTTCTATGCTCGTTTTATTAGTATATCTCTCCACATGTACAATAATCGCATCGAATCTTACCTTTTCTACAATTCTGTACATCTTTATATACCTGTTTGCTGCATTAGAAATATTGTGGAGTTTGCGACGGTCAATGGCCTTCATAGCAGGAATTAGTTCATTGGGTCTGCGGGTTTTCACTTCGACAAAGACGATTGTAGTTTCATCTGCACTTTTGGCAATGATATCTATATCCCTTAAGCTGCGGCCATAACGCCAGTCCCTGGCCAATATCGTATATCCTTTACTTATGAGATATTGGGCAGCTGCCTCTTCTCCATATTTCCCAAGTTCATTATGTTCTGCCATATAGAAATTCTTAGTTTTGACACCAATTTGCCTATTGGTGTGGCTGTTTGAATGAAACAGAAAACAATTCTGTCATCTACATTGATGTAAATTTTTTTGTCTTAGCGCAAAGTTAAGAAAAAAGTCTTTAACCTTATAATAATTAGGTGTTTTTTTTCAAACTGATGGGATTTTTGATGGGTATTTGAGATTTAATCTACTTTGATTTGTGATCGAAGTAAAGTTCCTTCCCATTATGCAAGGCAATATCTGATTTGCTACGACGTCGAGTCTTGTTGTTTTCAAGTTCTCCTCCGACGCATACATAGTTTTGCTTGATATAGATCAATTAATACTATATTTTTGCCATTTTATTGAAATTTTCTCTCGAAATATTTTGGTGATTGGAAGAAAAGCGCTACCTTTGCACTCGCTTAACAAAAATCAAGCATTACAACTTGGTTGCGAACTTAAGCGAGAGCGATATTTGAAAAGTTTGAATCAGACAGAGAAACAGTACAGGAAGCGGCGGAGCTTTAACGAGTTCCGTCGGGTGAAAACAAGTTATCCGTCATTCTAAGATACAGAATGAGTTTACTTCTTG
>Ga0256404_1001488_pt1 | contig 56184 bp, 53 predicted proteins | sample RumenRJG_01DNA_FD_185990 | JGI IMG/M metagenome (GOLD analysis project Ga0256404, IMG submission 185990) | Bovine rumen microbial communities from Lethbridge, Alberta, Canada - RJG_01 | ecosystem: Host-associated > Mammals > Digestive system > Stomach > Rumen | place: Canada: Alberta | collected... | reverse complement strand
GAGGTCATTGGAATCTCCGTTCTGTATTTCTTCGACAGCTATACATTACGAGAGTCCGATGACCTTTTCAATTGTTATTATGGTAGGCAGAGGCTATTTCCTACCCACACATGTGCACGAAGCCTCGAAAATAATTACCAGAATAAGCCCTGTCATATTATAATTGTTATATACATAGGACTGATGTTCCTGGCTTTATTAACGGAGGAAATATTTATGAGTGATAAGGCGAGTATTATTGTAAGGTTAAACGTCAAAGATGGCGGGGTTAGCAGTCTTCCTTCTTCCGAGCAGGAAGAGACATGCTTCAAGGGATTTATTGTAAATCATTACTGTGGTTTTGACCCGGATGGCCTGGTCCAGCGGGCTGCTTATGGAATACGGTTTCTGATCAGAAATATAGACTCTCTGCGGTTCATCGGCAGTCTTCGGGAAAATGATGAGACATACCAGGAAATCCGGCGGATATTTGATGTGGATTTTGCGCACGGGTATATTAATTACAGCATGGATGGTGTCTCCGACACGAAACGCCTGTATCGTGATGGAAAAATTGAAAAAAAAGATCTGAACCAGGAACTTTTCTGGTGTGATGCGGATTTCGGGCAGCTCCTGATTGACATTACCGGAACGACGCAGGAGCCTGTCATCAGATATGCTTTTATCAATAACACGGTAGACTTTGCGACGGAAGACGCAAAGATTTGGGATGTGGACGCATATCTGAAAAAGTATGTTCAGGAATTTCGTTCGGATAAGGGAAACGAGCAAATGGAGCCGCCGCTCGCTTCGGCGCTGGAGGTTTTCCACACTTCGGCAGTTTTTATGACCGATGAGCAGATTGGGGAATTTATCAGCACACCGGTTTATGACTATCTGTTCTGGCTGGAAATCGAAAAAGAGCGCAAAAGAAAAGAGTGGGAAGCGACGCATCCGGTAGTCAGCGGACTCACGTATCACTTTCTTCACAAGGCAGGCATATGGACCGTCGAGCAAATGCTGGCGCTGAGCGATGAAGACCTTCGCAGGATCGTGCCTGCGCAAAAGAATTATGAGGAGATCGCATCTGAACTGGACAGACTGCGGAAGAAATAATCCGGCCTATAAAGGCCTTCGTATTATACGTCCTGAAGTTTATCGCAGGAGATCCCGTTTTCTTCCTGCACTTCCTTACCCCATTCATTAAGCAGATGTACCGCCGGGTGGAGGTCCTGACCGAGTTTTGTCAGGGAGTATTCCACTCTCGGCGGTATTTCTTCGTATTGCTTTCTTTCCACAATCTTATATTTCTCAAATTGCTTGAGGCACTGCGACAGCATGTTGTTGGAGATGCCCGGCAGCATTCGCTTCAGATCATTAAAACGGATCGTCTTTGCCTGGCACAGGCAGATCAGGATTTTCAGCTGCCATTTGCCCGAAAGCAGGTCGATGGCGATACTCATATTGCCGGATGTGGTTGTTTCCATAAGATTTTCTCCTGTAGGTTATAAATTATTAACCAGGTTAAAAAATATTGCGTACTTGTCAATTTTAATCGGCTGTATTAATCTAACCTCATATTAGCAAATACATTTACAGATTTCAACAGGAGATGAAATTATGCTGCATTTTAACGGACCGGTTGTCAGGCCTCCGCAGGAGGATTACAGGCAGTTCATAGAAGTTACCGTCGGCTGTACGCACAACAGCTGCCGGTTCTGCAATTTTTACAGGGATTTTCCGTTTCGCATGGCGCCGCTGGAGCAGGTGGAATCGGATCTGAGAGAAGTGTACCGGGTAAATCCGGAGCAGAGATATTTCTGGGCGAACGGCGGGAATCCGTATGCTCTGAGTACGGAGAAACTGGCGCCGTACGGGGAGCTGTTTCAGAAATATTTTCCCGGTGCGGAAATTGCCGCGTACAGCCGGGTATCGGATGTGAAGAACAAGTCAGTGGAGGACATCCTGCGGCTTAAGGCGCTGGGCTTTGACAATCTCGTGATCGGTGTGGAGACCGGAGACGACGAAGTCCTGAAGCGGATGAACAAGGGCTATGCGGCGCAGGACATTGTCACGCAGCTGGGCAAGCTGGATCAGGCGAAAATACGCTATAGGATTGTATACCTCGGCGGACTGGCCGGCAGGGGAAAATGCGTGGAGAGCGCGAGGAAAAGCATCGATATCTTCAACCAGATTCACCCGACGCTGATCGGCACGACGAGCCTTGCGGTGCTGCCGGGGACGGAGCTCTGCGAAGAGATGAGAGCGGGAAAGTTTGAGGAAGCTTCGGAAAAGGAGCGCCAGATGGAATATCGGACCCTGTTTGCCGGCCTGAAGAACCATGTGCAGGTCGTGGACGGGCCGTATTGGACGTACCTCGGGGAGGAAACATTTCTCCCGGAAGACCGTGAGGCGCTTCTGGCGAGGATGGACCGGATGATCGCCGGCATCACCGAGGAAGAGGAGAAGTGGATGTATCTGAGAAGACATAGTATGAGAACCGTGTAAGGGAGAATGATCATGCATTATACAGAACCGGTTATGAGACCGCCGACAGAAGCGTATTCGGTATTGATTGAGGCGACGGCGGGATGTTCACATAATAAATGTACTTTCTGCGGGGCGTACCGGGAGACGCCTTTTGCCGCGGCTCCTATGGAACAGATTGAGCACGATATCCGGGAGGCTGGTGCATATTACCGCAGCCCGAAGCGGGTATTTCTGCTGAGCGGGGATGCGTTTGTCCTGCCGTATGAAAGACTGGCGCAGATCGCGGACCTTGTGCAGCAGTATTTGCCGACGGTGGAGACGATCTGTATGTTTTCCACGATTCCGGATATCGGCCGGAAGACAGATGAACAGCTGAGGAGTCTGGTGCAGAAAAAGGTGAATTTCCTGTATCTGGGTACCGAATCCGGGGATCAGGATGTCCTGGATGCGGTGAATAAGGGATACAGCGTGGATGAGGCCTTAAAGCAGATCAGGAGGCTGGAAAAGGTCGGGATTCATTATTTTACGAGCTTTATCACGGGCATTACAGGCGATGACAGGGAGGCCGGCCTTAGGCACGCGCGCAGGACGGCGGCGTTTTTAAATCAGCTGCATCCTGATTTTGTGGGATCTTCTTCCCTGAGCATCTTTGATAACACCGAGATCGGAGAGGCTGTGCGCAGCGGCCGTTTCCATGTCGCTTCGGAGGCGCAGATGCTTGGCGAGACGCGGGAGATGCTTGCGCATCTGCATACGCCGACCTTCTTCTTCGGCGCCCATGCCAGCAATATGGTTCCCGTAAACGGGCGGATTCCGGAGAGCAAAGAGGCAATGCTGGAAAAGCTGGACGAGGCGATAAGCAGGATGAATGCGGCCGGTTTTCATGAACGCTATAACCGGGACGGGAGAATGTGAGGCATGAAGCAGAAAATTATCATGATTAATGGAAGTCCCAGAATGAACGGCGGTACGTCGGCTGCCTTCCGGATCCTGCGGCAGGAGCTGCTGAAGGAAGGGGCAGCGGTAACGGAATATCGCCTGAACACCATGAATTTCCGGGGCTGTCAGGGGTGTATGGGCTGCAAGCGCAGAGAAGGCTGCGTTCTGTACGATGATCTGACGGAGGTTCTGCAGTCGCTGAAATCGGCGGACGGCCTGATTATCGGCTCGCCGATCTACATGTTTGCGGTATCGGGGCAGATGTCCCTGTTCATCAACCGTCTCTATTCGCTGATTAACCGATATTATCAGCCCTATGCCGGCAAAGTGAGGAAGCTGATGACGGTGTATTCCATGGGAAGCCCGTCTGCGGGCTATGCGGAAGCGGAAGAGCAGCGCATTCAGGCGGCCATGAAGATGCTTGGATTCCGGGAGACGGAGCGCATTGAGGTCACCGGCGTCATGCCCGGACAGACGCTTGAGGGACTGCCGGAATATCTCGAAAGATCCCTGATCCGGAAGGCAGACAGGTGGGTCAGAGATGCCATTGCAGAATGAAGATGTATAACAGAGGGCGGGTAAAAAACGATGTTTCGTTTTTTGCCCGTCCTTTTATACTGCGCCCGGTGTCTGACCGGCGGAGCCTGATGCCGTGACTGTCCGTGTAAAGAAGTATAACAGGGGAAGCCGGAATCCTGACTGGAATCTCTCTTTTTGATGATATAATGATATCAGATATTTCTATCAAGACGAAAGAAAACGGGGAAACAAATGATTAACGAAAAGGTCTGGAACTATCTGAAAGATTGTTCCATTCAGGAGGGACTGCGGGAAGATAAGAAAACGGGCGAGCTGGTGGACGCGCCTTATTCCATAGCCTGGTTTTTCAATGATGCTGAACTGAAAGGGTGCGATAAGCTGAACCCGATCACGAAGGCGTTTCTGGGAGATGAGGACGCGCTCGGACCCATGTCCTGCACACCCGCGGATAAGGTGCCTGATGCGCTGCCGGACAGGATAAAGGATGTCTGTCCGGATCAGATCAACGATTCACAGCTCAGGGCCATCGCCAGCGCTGTCACGAACAGTGTGACCGCAGTGCAGGGCCCGCCGGGAACGGGAAAGACCCGGACGATTGCCAATCTGCTCTTATATATCAGACGCTGTGAACCGGACGCGACGGCTGCTGTTTTGTCGTGCAACAAAGAGGCTATCGAAAATATCATCGATAGCGTGGATAAGATAGAAGAACTTCGGAACGCTTACGCTTATCTGGGGTCATACGGGCGCCGGAACGCTTTTGCAGATGTTCTTGAAGACAGTGAAGATAAGAGGCTGCAGGAGATTGCTGCATCTTACAAAGCGTTAAATAAGAACGACTGGAAGCGTTACAGGAGGAGAGTTGGGTTTGATCCCGATCTTTTGCAGTATTATCCGATTATTTTTTCAACCATTCATTCCATCCGCAAATGTATAGAACCGAAGAAGGGGTTTGACAATCATTTTGATTACGTTATCATAGATGAGACTTCTCAGGTGAAGCCGGCACTCGGGCTGCTTGCGATGGAATCGGCAGGGCGCCATCTTGTGCTGTTCGGAGATACGAAACAGCTGCCGCCTATCTATACAAAAGAAACGGATTCTGTGACGGAAGCGGTTCCCGATTACTGCCTGCATGAGGGAAACAATAATTTTATGGACGCCTGCGTAAAACGATTTGGTGATAAATGCAGCAGCGTTTTTCTGAATGAGCATTATCGCTGCCACCCGGGCATCATTGGCTTTTGTAATGAGAATGTCTATGACGGAATGCTCCGTATCTGCACCGCAGATGACGGCCTTCTGCCGATGCGGGTCCGCTGGTACGAGGGAGATTACTGGGAGCGGGTGCTGGTTCAGGAAAAGGCGCAGGATGCGAGGAGCTCTGCGGATGAGGAGCCCCGCGATGTCAGGAAGAATCTGAACAGGCGGCAGATCGTCTCCTTTATGACAGAGGAGTATCCGGAACTTTGCAGGCGGCTGCGGGAGGATCCGGAATTCAGCTGCTGCATCATTTCTCCGTATAATTATCAGCTCGAGATTCTGAAACAGGCGATCGAGCAATACAACATGGAAAACGGCATCGCTGAATCGGACGGACCGGTGCTGAGCAAGAAGGATCCGCTTGTCAATGATATTCCAAGCCTTACGATCCACAAGGTGCAGGGCAAGGAGTTTGATATGGTCTGCTTTATGCCGGTCATCGACTCTTATACGAAAGCCGGGCAGGCTGAGTGGATTCAGACGCAGGAGAAGATCAATGTGGTCGTATCCAGGGCGAAAAAGGAGTTCTGCCTTCTGTGTTCTTCTGTGTGGCTTCCGGATTCGCTGCAGGAGGCGGAAACGGGATGCTGTTTGTCGGAGGAGAGCGGGATAGACGGAAATCACGCTTTATATCTGCGGATACTGACAGAATATATTAAAGAACATGGAAATGAAGAGAGCGATCAGGCCGGCTTTGGCTTTGTGAGATCTTCCATCCGGTCTGTATTTGACCGCGTGCCGTATTATCGGCAGTATGCGGACCTGCCGTGGAAGCAGGAGACAGATTATGCGATGCCGATCTCCGCGCCGGAGAGATGCCTGATGGAGGCGATGCTGGATGAGCAGCGGATCACCGGGCAGTATATGATTTATAGAGAGGTGCCGCTGCAGACCGTGCCGGCCATTGCTTCTGAGGATGAGGAGAAAGAAAAATATATTGCCAATGCGCGCTTTGATTTTGTGCTTGTCGGCAGGGATGATGGGGATATTCACCTGATCATCGAGGTGGACGGTGCGCAGCACCGCAGAGATAGGACGGCGATGCACAGGGATGAGCTGAAGGATGAGCTGGTCGGGGAGATGGATTCCGACGGGAAGATTAAGGAATTCCGGTATCTGCGGCTGTACACGGACGGAACCGGATCGGAGGAGATCGAGAAGATCTGCGGATGCCTTGAAAAGGCCGAAGAGGAGAAGATCCCGGCGGTCAGATGGGATCCTGAGCCCGGCAGTATGCGGGATAACAAAGTGGATGCCGGATACTGCCGGCGGCTGATGGCGGAAGATGCGCTGTATAAGGTCTGCCGGCAGGCGGAATCCGACATGTGTGAGGCCGGTGAGCAGGAGGTGCAGACCGTTTTAAACACAGTACTGAACTATCGAAAAGGCGGCGAGAATAATAAGAAGATCCCGGACAAAGAATACCATTATGACGATACCCTTGTGGATTCGTGCTATATGTGGAAATATGGGCGCGCCTACGCTTTCGAGTACAGCGCCATCTTCAAGGCCATCATTGCGGATTATCTGAGAAGCTGCGGGCTGGCGGCGGATGAGGAAGCCGAAGCCGGCCAGGCAGCAGAAGCAGCGGAGGCACCATATCTCGGCGCTGTCGATGTTGGCTGCGGATCCATGATTGCAGGCTGGAGCCTGGCCTATGCCAGCACTTTTTTCCCGGAGAATCCTGTACGGTACCGGTACGCCGGGGTGGACGAGACAGAATGGCCGCTCTCTTTTGCACAGGACCCGATGCTGTGCAGTTTCTATGAGAGGACGGATAAGGCCGGCCTGCGATTTGAGCAAATGGATATTGTCAGATTTTTCAAGGAGAATAATCTGTGGAAAAACTACAATATTCTGATGTTTTCCAAGATCCTCAACGAGCTGGATGACGATCAGCTGGCGCAGCTCCTTAAAACGATCAGAAGACGCATTAAAGGCGGAAAGGGAAATCCGCCGAAAACGCAGATCTACTACCTGGTTGTCTGCCAGACGGACAGCCGCGGAGACATTGACCGGGTGGTGGATTTCGTGGAGAAACTGGTCTCCTCACTCGCAGATCGTTTCGAGGTGCAGGAGAAGTTCATCAGGGAAGATGATTTCTACCGGGGCAGCAGCATGCCGGATGAGCACTGGCTGCAGGGAGATTTTCATAGAGGAGGAAAATCCGCATATATCTATCAGGGCTGTGCACAGGATAAGTTCTATAAACTGGACCGGACATTTGACGGGAACCTGTTCAGGAGTCAGGGAAGACGGATCGATGATATCTGCGGTGATATGAACGCGGTAACCTATACAAAGTACATCCGTTTTCAGATCATCCGGCTTAAGAGAAAGTAAGCAATAACTTCAGACTGTGAGAAGGGGTGGTTACGATGATTATCAGTGCCAGCAGAAGAACGGATATTCCGACTTTTTACACGGACTGGTTTATGAACAGGATCCGGGAGGGATACCTGTGCGTGCGCAACCCGTTCAATAAAAATCAGGTCAGCAAAATAGCGCTGGATTCGGGGCTTGTCGACTGCATTGTGTTCTGGACCAAAAATCCGATTCCCATGCTGAACAGACTGCCGGAGCTTGACGGCTATACCTATTATTTTCAGTTCACCCTCACCGGCTACGGCCGTGATATAGAGGGAAATCTTCCGGATAAGCATCAGTACCTGCTTCCCGCTTTCCAGAAGCTTTCGCAGTTTGTGGGACCGGAGCGGGTCATATGGCGCTATGATCCGATCATTTTCAGTGAGCGGTATACACCGGAGTATCATCTGAGGGCGTTCTCGCAGATCGCGCAGGCGCTGCAGGGCTGTACTGAAAAATGCGTCATAAGCTTTGTTGATGTATACCGGAAGAACAGGAAAAACATGGAAGCCATCCATATGCAGCAGAAGGAAGATGAGTGGCTGCTGAATTTTGCAGGGAAACTGCAGCAGATCGCCGCCCGCTTTGATATGGAGGTCGGCACCTGTGCGGAGACGATTGACCTTTCTTCTGCCGGGATTTCGCATAGTGCCTGCATTGACAAGGCTCTGATCGAGAGGCTGACAGGCGGCAGGATGATGGTGAAAAAGGACCCTTCGCAGCGTCCGGAATGTCTCTGCGCCGCCAGTATCGATGTGGGGTCATACAATACCTGCGGCAACGGCTGCCGCTACTGTTATGCAAATTTCAGCCCCGCGGCCGTGGAGGACAGCCGGAGACGATACAATCCGGCATCTCCGATTCTCTGCGATGTGCTGCGCAGCACTGACCGGATTACGGAGCGGCCGATGAAATCTCTGCTCGACCGCCAGATCCGTTTTCTGGATTGAGAGAAGAAAAGGAAAATATTATGAAATATTTGAAATTTGGCCCGGAAAATACAGTTGGGCAAATTCGGGATTTTTACAGCAGCCCATCGGAGGCGGACCGTGAGCTGATCTCGGCTTTTATCGCCGAGACAGGAAAGAAGACGCGCCGTATCGGCGCATCCGCCCTGCTGCTGGGAATCGGTATTGACGATGAAAAGCAGTATATACAGAATTATTTTGATCTTCTGAAGATGCAGCTTGGCGAGCAGGACAAAGAAAAAAGATTCAGGGAGCTGTTTCTGTTTTACTACACGATCTGTATTCCAGAGCTGCGCGAAGACCGAAAAGATCAGGACAAGATGCTGGACGGTGCCAGTAAGGCCTGGGCAGGCAGACGCAATGAACACGGCGCGGTCGACAGAACGGAATATCTTAAACTGGTTTTTGAGATACGTCCGGAGGATACCCTGCGGGCGGCCTGCGGCAAGATCTTCAATTCACAGCTTGACGAGCGGATAAAGGATAATATCGCGCAGGTTCTGGATATCAGCGACAGTGAGAAAGAGGAAGCTTTGCGGGCGGCGGCGAACCCGGACCATGAAAGGATTCTCAGGGAAATAAAGAAAAGAAATGTGAAATATTTTACCCATTTTACCGATCTTCGCAATCTGCAGAACATTATGGGAAACGCGGAGGGCATTCTGACATTGTCGGAAGCCCGGTATTTCCATCCCGGTGCGGATGGCGACCGGGTTTATGTCACAGACCAGCAGAGGCTGGACGGGCATATAGATTCCATTTCCCTGTCCGTGACCTGCCCCAACGTGCAAATGCTGTACATGAAGAAGGCAAATAACAAGCAGCGTTTCTGCGTTTTCATGCTGGACCCGGAGGAAGTGCTGAAGAAACCTTGCCTGTTTTTCGCTAAAAATGCGGCGTCGCATATTTATAAACAGCAAACTTATCGAAGGGATAAGATGATGTCGTATCCCTTCTTTCAGGGAATGTTTACTTTTGAAAGGCCGGAGGGCATGCCGGAGAATCTGCCTGCGAACTTCCAGGCGGAGATCATATGTGAGCAGAGCATTCCGTGCAGTGCGATCCGTGCGGTTTATTTTGAAAATGAGAAGGAGAGGCAGCAATATGCTCCCTTATTCGGCAGTGCTGTGAAATGCGAGACGAACAGTATATATTTTCACGGTAAGCCGGATAAGCTGATCGCAGATCTGAAGGAGGAGAACAGATAGATGGCAAACCGTCCGGTATTTTGCGCAGTCGGCGCATATCCCTATGCTAAGGTAGAAAATGTATATTTTCAGTTTTATTCCGGTTTTTCAGTGGCGCAGAAGAGGAGGAGCATTCAGAGCCTTCACGAGGCGTTCCTCGGCATGCATCCGGAACGCAGGGTCCTGGAGGTTTCCTCGCGCAGCGAAGTGGAGCTCGGCGTAGAGCTGAGTGCATTTAATCTGATGATCCGCACGAAGATTCCCGGGTTGGAGGAGTTTTCCGTGGAGAGCGCCTTTCAGGCCAGCAAGGTATTTGAGAGCGGCGGCCCCTACACGGATCTGCTCTTCAAATCATCCCGTGAAGCGAAGAAGGACCCAAGGATCAGAAACGGCGGGAATCTGGTCCGATTCGAGTATTTTCATAAATCCTATCCGCTGGAGCCGAAGGATTATTTTTACTGCTGGCTCTACATCAATGCGCTGGCCCAGAACGAAGAGAAGGCAGAGGCAGTGATGCAGTATGACAGCTTTACCGATATTGAATTCAATCCGAAGAAGCAGTTCAACTGCCAGGCGAAGGCGCTCGCCGTGTATGCCGGTCTGGTAACGGCCGGTAAACTCGAGGAGGCGCTGTCATCCCATGAGGAGTTTCTGAGCATTGTCTACGGCATTCCCGCGAAGAAGCCGGAGCAGCAGGAGTACAGGCAGATGGAGCTGAAAAATTTTCTGGATATGCCGGGGGATTGACCAATCGCCCCGGAAAGGAAGGACCCGGATTCAGAGGAATTCGGGCCCTTTTTGTCTGTTTGTACAGGAGAATTCCTTTTTTACCCCGTAAATCTATTGATATTATTTATCAATAAGCAAAATTTTAACAAAAGGTTAGTTGACATTAACTTCCATTGGCTGTATAATCTGCACGTAGTTGTAATTGATATTCGTTATCAACGACTTCGTGCAGATTTATTTTTTTCAGGAGGCGTGGAAATGACGGATCAGATTGAGCGGCCGGCTGCCGCAGCAGCGGCCCCGAAATACACCAGGGAGCAGGTAATTGACATGCTTCGCAGACGCGGACTCCGTATTACCAGCCAGAGAAAAGTAATTCTGGACGTCATACTTGCGGGAAACTGTACATGCAGCAAAGAGATCTATATCGAAGCCCGGCACCGCAGCCCGGGCATCGGCATTGCGACGGTGTACCGGATGGTGAGCCTGCTGATCGAGATCGGCGTATTGCAGGCGGCAGGAATTCAGTTGACATGAGAAAGGGATTTCGTACAAACGTCAAAGGGAGGATAAGGAAATGTTACCGTTAACATTTGCAAAAGCCGGAGAGCATGTCATGGTTGTAAGCGTAGGTGGCAGTCCGGAGGTCCGGAAACACCTTGGCGATCTAGGTTTTGTTGCCGGAACGGCAATGGATGTCGTATCTTCACACGAGGGAGATGTGATTGTTGCCATCCGGGATTCAAGACTGGCCATCACGAAAGAGATGGCATCAAAGATTATGATTGAGGGAGGCAAGTGATCGTGAAGACATTGCGAGACGTTCCTGTCGGGGACACGGTAAAGATTGTGAAGATCCACGGTTCAGGCGCGATCAGGCGCAGAATCATGGATATGGGCATCACCAAAGGAACGGATATTTTTGTCCGCAAGGCGGCACCGCTCGGAGACCCGATTGAGATTACGGTCCGCGGTTACGAGATGTCACTGAGGAAAGATGAAGCGTCCATCCTTGAGGTGGAATAAAGAAGGAGAGAGAGGAGAGGAATCAGGATGACGATTAAGATTGCCCTTGCCGGAAACCCGAACTGCGGCAAGACAACATTATTCAACGATCTGACGGGAAGCAATCAGTACGTCGGCAACTGGCCTGGCGTTACTGTTGAGAAGAAGGAAGGAAGACTCAGGGATCACAAAGACGTGATTATCCAGGACCTTCCGGGTATCTACAGTCTTTCCCCGTACACACTGGAGGAAGTTGTTTCAAGAACCTATCTGGTTGAGGAAAAACCGGATGTTATTCTGAACATTGTCGATGGCACCAACATCGAGCGAAACCTTTATCTGACCACACAGCTGCTGGAGATCGGCATTCCGACCGTCATTGCCGTCAACATGATTGATCTGGTAAAGAAAAACGGCGATGTGATCGATTTCGCGGCACTTTCCGGTGCGCTTGGCTGCCCGGTTGTGGAGATGAGCGCGCTGAAGTCCGACGGTTCGATGGAAGCCGCCGAGATGTGCATCAAGCTGGCGCAGAAACAGAAAGAGAGAAATACGGACACGCCGCATGTATACAGCGGTCCGGTAGAGCATGCGATTGCTCACATAGAAGAATCCCTTGAGAATCTGGTGGACAAGAGAAATCTCCGCTGGTATGCCGTCAAGGTATTTGAAAGAGATGAGAAAGTCATCGAGTCCCTGCATCTGGATAACGGTGTGAAAAATCACATTGAAGAGCAGATCAGGGACTGCGAGAAGGAACTGGATGATGATTCTGAATCCATTATCACCAATGCGAGATACGAATACATTCAGGAACTTGTGAAGAGGAGCATCCGGAAGTCGAAGAGCGAAAAACTTTCGGCCTCGGATAAAATCGACCGTGTCCTCACAAACAGATGGGCGGCGCTGCCGATCTTTGCCGGTGTCATGTTCCTCGTATATTTCATTGCGGTAACCACCGTCGGTACCTGGGTTACCGACTGGACCAACGATACACTGTTCGGCGGAATCATTCAGCCGGCCGTGCAGACGGCGATGGAAAATGCCGGCGCGGACTGGGCTGTTGACCTTGTTGTCAACGGTATCATCGGCGGATTGGGCGCCCCGATCGGTTTCCTGCCGCAGATGGCAATCGTCTTCTTCCTCCTTTCATTCCTGGAGGATGTCGGCTATATGGCCAGAGTTGCCTTTATCATGGACCGTATCTTCCGCAGATTCGGCCTTTCCGGCAAGAGCTTCATCCCGTTCCTGATCTCCTCGGGATGCGGCGTTCCGGGTATCATGGCAACCCGTACTATTGAGAGCGAGAAAGACCGCCGGATGACCATGATGACCACCACCTTTATTCCGTGCGGTGCCAAGCTGCCGGTTATCGCAGCCATTGCCGGATTTATCATGGGCGGTGCATGGTGGGCGGCTCCGCTGTGCTATTTCGCAGGTATCACCATTGTTATCTGCTCCTGCATCATCTTAAAGAAGACAAAGAGTTTTGCAGGCGACCCGGTACCGTTTGTAATGGAGCTTCCGCAATATCATATGCCGTCCATCAAGACGCTGCTGATGCATGTATGGGAGAGAGTATGGGCCTTCTTCAAGAAAGCCGGTACCATCCTGTTCCTCTGCTGCCTGGTTATGTGGTTCCTCGGCAGCTGCGGTATTGTCGGCGGCAGCCTTGCCATGGTTGACGAGGAAGACAGCTTCCTGGCCGTGATCGGCGGCGCGATTGCCGTTGTATTTGCACCGCTTGGATTCGGTACATGGCAGGCAGCTGCCTCCACCATCAGCGGCTTTGCTGCCAAGGAAGGTATCGTGTCCACGATGGGCGTTCTGTCCGGACTGGGCGAGATCGAAGAGTACGATGCTGGCATGCACGCAGCATTTGCTTCCTTCTTCCCGACAACCATCGCAGCGATTTCGTTCCTTTGCTTCAACCTGTTTGATTCTCCTTGCCTTGCAGCGATTTCAACCGTTGCCAGGGAGATGGGCAGCCGGAAATATTTCTGGTTCACAATTCTGTTCCAGAATATCAACTCCTATCTTGTAGCCCTCATGGTTTATCAGATCGGCGGCCTCTTTGCAGGTCAGGTCGCTTTCAATCCGGGAACCATCGCAGCATTTATCGTGCTCGGCGTCATCCTCTATCTCCTGTTCAGACCGGATCCGAACAAGAAGAGGGAAAATGCCTGGAAGGCAGAGACGGCGCGGAGCTGATCACCAGAACATGATACATCATTGATTTTCCGAAAGGAGGTGCCGTCATGGCAGCAACAATTCTGACAGCTGTTATCGTCGCGGCAGCGGCTCTGGCAGCCGTGGTGCAGCTTGTAAAGACACGGAAGGCAGGTGGATCCTGCTCGTGCGGATGCGCATCCTGCCCGATGGGCGGTGCATGCGCCGGAAAAGCAAAAAGAAAAAGGAGCAGAAAACATGCTTAAGACTACACTTATGATAGAGGGTATGCAGTGCGGTATGTGCGAGGCGCATATCTGCGACACCATCCGCAAAGCCGTACCCGATGCCGCCAAAGTCAAGGCCAGTCACCGGAAGAATACCGCTGAATTTGTGACGAAGGGGACTTACGATGAGAAGGGCCTTGAGAAGGCAATCAACGAGACCGGCTATGTCTTCGTGGATATACGGACAGAGCCGTATGAGAAGAAAGGCTTTTTCCATTAATTTTTCTGCTTTCCCTCCTGCAGCAAATCCTGTAAAATGGACCTGCAGGAGGGTTTTTATATGCAGTGGATAGTGGAAAATGCGGGGACGGTCATCGTCGCGGCGATTGTCATCGTCTGCGCGGCGGCAGCCATATATTATATTGTAAAGCGGCACCGCGAAGGGCGGGATCTGTGCAGCGGCGGCTGCGGGAACTGTCCGATGCACGGGCAGTGCAGCAGGCCGGCGGCGCGCAGGCAGCAGGATGAAAAACGGGACAGAGAAGAGTGAATCTTCTCTGTCCCGTTTCAGTGCGCCCGGAAAACTATCATTAAGACTCCGAGAGCGGTTTCAGCGCCTTGATCCTGTCGAAGGTCTCATCGCTGATTACATGTTCAATCCGGCAGGCATCCCGTTCGGCAATGGCCGGGGATACGCCGATGGATTTGAAATATTCGGTGAGCACCCTGTGGCGTTCGTAGATCTTCGATGCGATGGAAAGGCCGGGATCTGTCAGAGTCAGAACGCCGTGTTCATCCATCTCCACGTATCCGTTTTCTCTGAGACGTTTCATGGCGACGCTGACGCTCGGTTTGGTATAGCCCAGAAAATGGGCGACATCTACCGAGTGGACATCCTGTTTTCGTTCGGAGAGGATCAGAATTGCTTCCAGATAATCTTCCGGAGATTCCTGCATTTTCATAGCGCACACTCCTTTCCTGATAACTGCATTGTAACATAAAAAGGCGGGAAAGAAAACGGCCGGTACCTTGCAAGGAAGCCCCTGTTTGCTGTATAGTATTATATGCCGGCTGCTGTCGGCAGCAGGTATTTTTCAGGGAGGTTTCGGAAATGAGTACGACTCAGTTTATTATTTCGATTGTCATCACGGCCGTGTTCGTGGGCAGCATCTGCTACCTTTTCTGGTACATGTTCCTCAAGGGAGAGAAGATGCAGGTGGTCGTCGATGATTATGTGCATCCGGATGATGCGAAGAAGAACAGGGAAGGCCGGACGGAGATTATCTGGTGCATTCGTTTTACCGCGAGCGAGCGGCACGGCAAGCCGGAGTACATCTATTCGAAGCGGCATTATAACACGCGCCAGCAGGCGGCGGCCGATTATCCGAAGAAGACGAAGGTCAACATCAAACGTTATCAGGCACTTGGCGACAGATCAGGCAAATACTATGCCGTGATCATGGATGATAACAAGGATAAGAAGCAGGCGTTATACTATACTTTTCTGATGATTCTCGCCGGAGCGGCGATCCTGACGGGCAATTATCTGCTGAACAGATGATATGCTGCTGACGACGCTTTGCTATATGGAACGGGACGGGCAGTACCTGATGCTGCACCGGACCAAGAAAGAGAAGGACATCAACAAGGACAAGTGGATCGGTGTCGGCGGGAAGTTCAAGGACAAGGAAAGCCCGGAGGACTGCCTCCTGCGCGAGGTGAAGGAGGAGACGGGCCTTACGCTGACTTCATGGAAGTTCCGCGGCATTGTGACCTTTATCACGGACCGCTATGAGACGGAGTTCATGCACCTGTACACGGCGGATGACTGGGAAGGCGATATGATTGTCTGCGACGAGGGCGATCTGGAATGGATCGACAAGGAGAAGGTCTTTGACCTCAACCTCTGGGAGGGCGACCGGATTTTCTTCCGGCTGCTGCAGACGGATCATCCATTTTTCTCGCTGCGCCTGTCGTATATCGGCGACCAGCTCGAATCCTATGCCCTTGACGGGAAATATTATTACAGAGAAGACGGCAGGAGTCTGTATGAACAGTTTCTGCAGACTTTGCAATGACAATACCGGCCGGAACGCGGGAATGACCCCGGTTCCGGCCGGTATTGTTTTAGCCTTGGAGCGCTTCTGATCAATTCTCTCCTGACTGCCAGGAGCAGACGAGAGGATCAGATGGTCGTTCTCCGTATCGGCTCTGACGTCCGGCGGGTCCGGCAGCAGGTCTTCTCCTGCCGCGGTAAGATCGCCGGAAAAGTCCGGCTGAAAACTGTCCTTCTTCTGCCGGAGAATGACGCTGATATAGAGCGGCCGGATACCGGCATACAGTTAAAAGGACTGCGGGAAAACGTAATCGTTTTCTGCAGTCCTTTCGCATCTTCTGCTTCCTTTTCAGGGAGAATCAGTAGTACATATTGGAATAGTAAATTACCTGGAAGATCACGACCGCAATGGAGACGGAAGCGATGATGATAGCGGCAATCGCCATCGGCTTTTTCTTTGTCTTCAGGCCCATGACGGCAAACATGTACACAAGAACGTAGATAATGGCGCCGTAGCTGGTTTTTGAAAGAGCCAGGATCAGACCGAGTATGGAAAGAAAGAAGCTGATCACGCAGAGCTTTTCATTGCGGCGCTCTGCCTGGCTGGTCATGTTCTGTGCGGTATTGCCGATATCGTCCTGCCTGTATGACGGGCCTGTGTAACCGGTGCCCCGGGCTGTGTTATGGTAAGCCGCAGCATCTGGCTGAGAGCCTGCTCTGTCCGGCCCGGCATAAGGATTTTCGCTCGGCATGCTCTGCGGGTTCTGCGCCGCGCTCAGCTGTCGGAACAGTTCGTTTAGTATGGATGTATAGGAGCTGACGGCCATGTTGACGGCCGGTGCCCCCTCCAGTTTATAAAATTTTTTGCCGACACCGACGATCCACGCATAGATATGGACGATATTGCCGTCGAATCTGTACTGGAAACAGCGATTGCCGACGATGGCATCGTAGTTATAGTAAAGATTTTCACCGTATTTGTTCTGCCAGGTGAAATCATTGATCTTCAGCCAGTTCAGAATGATTTCATCAGCACGGGAAATAAAGGACGGGTCAATAGAAAAATGATATTCTGATTTACCTTTCTGCATACATAAACCTCCCTTGTATGTATCCTGATTTTATGATGGAACGGCTGAAAACAGAAATCAACAAACCGAGGAAAAAGCTTTCGTTAAGCATAATTTAATTATCTGAGGGCGGCTGTATGTTATAATAAAAACAGGAATTCTGTCGGACCGCGCGGCGGTTCAGTTTATAAAGAAAGGCGGTGCCTGAACATGGTACAAAAAGAAGAGAGTTATATCGGCTCCAAGAACGGAATCAACAAACTGCATGTGATTGCCTGGATCCCGGACGGGGAGAAGCGGGCGATTCTGCAGATCGCACACGGCATGAGCGAGTATATCGACCGCTATGACCGTTTTGCGCAGTTTATGGCGGAGCGCGGTATTCTGGTGATCGGCAATGATCACCTCGGCCACGGCAAATCGGTGGCAGATGATACGGAACTTGGCTATTTCAACACGGACAGAGGATCGGCGACGCTGGTTGACGATATGTACCGTGTGACGATGGATGTGCGTTCGCATTATCCGGACCTGCCGTTTTTCATCATGGGACACAGCATGGGTTCGTTCCTCGCAAGACGCTATATGATGACCTACGGAGAAGGCGTCAGCGGTGCCATTTTCATGGGAACGGGCGCGCAGCCGGCGGCCGCGCTGAAGCTGGCGCAGCTGACCGCGGAGGCGATCGGCAAGATGAAGGGCGACCGTTATAAGAGCAAGGTGCTGAATGCGATGGCTTTTGGTTCCTATAATAAGAGAATCAAACCGGTCAGAACGGAGTTTGACTGGCTCTCTGTCAATGAGGTGAATGTCGATCGCTATATCAAGGACCCGTACTGCGGCTTCCCGTTCACGGTAAACGGCTTCAAGGTGCTTTTTGATCTGATTGCGTATATTCAGGAGCCGGAAAATTACAAGCGGATTCCGAAGGATGTGCCGCTCTTCCTTGTCTCCGGCAAACAGGACCCGGTCGGCAGCTATGGAGAAGCTGTCAAAGAGGTGGCGAAGACGTACCGCGAGGCCGGCGTTCACAAGATTCATGTGAAGCTCTATGCGGGCGACCGGCACGAGCTTCTGAATGAGAAGGATCACGACAAAGTCGACGGCGATATCCTTTCATTTATAGAGCTCAATATGAACGGAAGACAGAAGGCATGAACGAAGAATTTACCGTATTTGACCCGGAGAAATGGCCGCGGCGCGCGCATTTTCTGTATTACACCGGTGCGATCCGCACGAGCTATGCCGTCAATGTCCAGATGGATGTGACGAAGCTACGCAGGCGCTGCCGCCGGCAGGGGTATCGTTTTTATCCATCCATGATCTACGCCGTCATGCTTGCGGTCAACGCGCATGAGGAGTTCCGGATGGGGCTGGATGAGGATGGCAATCCCGGTTGTTATGCGGTCTGCCATCCGTCCTACACGATTTTTCACAAGGACGACCAGACGTTTTCGGACATCTGGACGGAGTGGAATCCGGATTTTACGAAATTTTATGAAGCAGCGGTGCAGGACATGGAGACGTACGCCGATGTAAAGGGGCCGAAGGCGAAGCCGGACCGGCCGGATGCGTTCGTGCCGATCTCGGACGTGCCGTGGATCAGCTTTGAGGGCGTGTCGCACGACTCGCCGGGTCCGCGGGAGATGTATTTTCCCGTGATTGTTTTCGGTAAATATCACCGGGAAGGCGACCGGTGGCTGCTGCCGTTTTCCCTGATGGTCAATCACGCGGCGGCGGATGGATTTCATACGAGCCGCCTGCTGAATGAGATCGAAGATAACTGCCGGCATTGTAAGAAATGGATGCCGAAACGGCAGGAGGGAGCAAAGCATTGAGACTGATTTCGTGGAACGTGAACGGGCTGCGCGCCTGTATCAACAAGGGATTCATGGATTTTTTCGCACAGGCGGATGCCGATGTCTTCTGCGTGCAGGAGAACAAGATGCAGCCGGAGCAGATGCCGGTGGAGATTCCGGCGGGCTATGAAGTGTACTGGAACAGCGCCAACCGCAAGGGGTATTCCGGCACGACGGTTTTTGCCCGCAGGAAGCCGCTTTCCGTCGTGAACGGCATCGACGGGCAGTACAATGACGAGGGGCGCGTGATCACGCTGGAGTATCCGGACTTCTATCTGATCACGAGCTACACGCCGAACGCGCAGCCGGAGCTGAAGAGGCTGGATTACCGCATGGCGTTCGAGGATGCGCTGCGCGGGTATATGGTGCGGCTGAATGAGACAAAGCCGGTGATTCTCTGCGGCGACCTGAACGTCGCACACGAGGAGATCGACATCAAAAATCCGAAGGCCAATGTCGGGAAACCGGGCTTTTCTGATGAGGAGCGCGCGAAGATGACCGAGCTTCTTGCGGCGGGGTTCACCGACAGCTTCCGGTACCTTTATCCGGATCTGAAGGATCAGTACACCTGGTGGTCCTACCGGATGAAGGCCCGCGAGCGCAATACCGGCTGGCGCATCGACTACTTTATCGTGTCGGATTCGATGCGCGGCAGGATCAAAGACAGCCTGATCTATAAGGATGTCATGGGCAGCGATCACTGCCCGATCGGACTGGAGATAGCGGAATAATACGGCAGATAACAGGAACCGGTGAAGACGGCAGGTCTTCACCGGTTCTTTTTTTGCGGAAAATGTTCATTTCTGTCTGTCTCATCAGAAGGCGGAGCTGTCCGATGAGGGCTGCGAGGGGCTTTCCGGATCGGCCGCCTCCAGCGGTGCAGCTGCCTTTTTCTGCGGCATCTGGGTGATGATGATCGCCGCAAACATCAGTGCGCAGCCGATCAGTTCGCGGCCGGAGAGTACCTGATGCAGGATAAAGAAGCCGGAGAGCGCCGAGAAGACGGATTCCAGACTCATGAGCAGAGAAGCGATCGTCGGGTCGGTGCCTTTCTGACCGGCAATCTGCAGCGTGTAGGCGACGCCGCTCGAGAGGCCGCCGGCATAGAGCAGCGGCAGCCACGCGCTGGCCACCTGCGTCATGGTCGGATGCTCCGCGGCGAACATGGGAACCAGCAGCAGAAGCCCGCAGAACAGGAATTCAAAAAGCGCGAGCAGCACGCTGTCCACGCGGTCGGCGTAGCGGTCGATGACCAGAATCTGCACGGCAAAGGAAAAGGCGCAGGCGATCAGAATCAGGTCCGCCGCTTCCATATGAAAGCTGCCGGCTGTCATGCAGAGGAAATAGAGACCGGCGACGGCGATGGCTACGCTGAGTACAACCAGCCGGCCGGGCTTCCTGCCGATGAAAACGCCGAGAACCGGCACGAGTACGATGTAGAGTGCTGTCAGGAAACCGGCTTTGCCGACGGTCGTCATGGCGATGCCGTACTGCTGCAGCGTGCTGGCGACGGCGAGCACCGCACCCGACGCGAAACCCGCCCGGAGCGTCAGCTTCCAGTCCGCGCGGGTCATCGGATGATAATTCGGCGATTTCCGCGCCCGGCTGCGCCGGATCAGGGCGGCCGGGATCAGCACGGCGACGCCGATAAAGTTGCGCAGACAGCTGAATGTGAGGGGCTGTATGTAATCCATGCCGACACTCTGCGATACGAAGGCGGTGCCCCATATGAAGGCCGCCAGCAGCAGAAGCAGTGAAGATGGATTGAAGCTGATTTTTCCCGTTTTTCCCATGATAAACCCCTCCGAAAATATGACTGAAAGTATTATAGGGCAGCGGGAAAACGCTGTCAACGCCGGATGGCGCAAATACCGTCTTGCGCCCCGGCACCGTTTAGCGTTATAATCTGTACGATAATAAAATGTCGTATTATGCCTTATGTTAAAGCAGAAACGCGGAAACTGAATTAATGTCACATTTGTGGCAGAACGGAGTGGTGATAATGGTTAAGAAAGTCGTAAAATTCGGCGGCAGTTCGCTTGCGGATGCCGAGCAGTTCAGAAAAGTTGCCGGTATTGTCAAAGCAGACCCGGACAGACGCTATGTAATCCCGTCTGCGCCAGGCAAACGCTTCAGCGGTGACACAAAGGTCACAGACCTTCTGTATAAATTCTATGATACGTTCAAAGCGGGCGGTAATTATATGGAAGTTTTCGACAAGATCAAAGAACGCTACAACTCGATTATCCGGGATCTGGATCTGAGCCTGTCGCTGGACGATGAATTCAAGACCATTGTGCAGGAGGTGGAAAACGGAGCAGACCGCCAGTATGCCGCATCCCGCGGCGAATACCTGAACGGTATCGTTCTGGCCGCCTTCCTCGGCTTCGAGTTTATCGACGCCGCAGATGTGATCCGTTTTGATAATGAAGGGAATTTTGAGGCCGACAAGACCAATCTGATTCTCAGCGCGCGGATCCGTGACGTCGACTATGCCGTAATTCCGGGATTTTACGGCAAGCGCGACGATGGAATTGTGACGACTTTCTCAAGAGGCGGCTCCGATATCACCGGTTCGATCGTGGCAGCGGCCGTGCATGCGGACCTGTATGAGAACTGGACCGATGTGTCCGGCTGTCTGGTGGCGGACCCGCGTATCGTCGACGATCCGGAGGTCATCGACACCGTCACCTACAAGGAACTGCGGGAGCTTTCCTATATGGGAGCCTCGGTTCTGCACGAAGACGCCATTTTCCCGGTGCGCCGCGAGGGCATTCCGATCAACATCCGCAATACCAACAAGCCGGAGGATCCGGGTACCATGATCGTGGAGAACACCTGCCGCAAGCCGAAATACGTCATCACGGGCATTGCCGGCAAGAAGGGATTTTCTGCTATTAATATAGAGAAGGATATGATGAACAACGAGGTCGGGTTCTGCCGCAAGGTCCTTTCCGTATTTGAAGACAACGGCCTTTCGATAGAGCACATGCCGTCCGGTATCGATACGATGACAGTGTTCGTCAACCAGGAAGACTTTGTCGAGAAGGAACAGCAGGTTATTTCCGGCATCCACCGTGCGGTGCAGCCGGATATCCTTGATCTCGAGCCGTCGCTCTCGCTGATTGCGATCGTGGGACGCGGCATGAAGGATGCACACGGCACCGCGATGCGTGTATTTGCGGCGCTGGCCAATCAGGGCATCAACGTCAAGATGATCGACCAGGGCTCCAGCGAGCTGAACATCATCGTCGGTGTGAAGGATAAATATTTTGAGAAGGCCATCCGGGCGCTGTACAAAGCGTTCATCCGGCCGAATATGAAGCTCAAGGAGGTATGATGCTGTGAGCAAGCGAGAAGAGATCTGCAAAGTCGGTAAATTATTATATGACAGAGGCTATGTTGCAAGCAACGACGGCAATATTTCCGTCCGTACCGGGGAGAACGAGATTCTCATCACACCGTCGGGTGTGAGCAAGGGCAGAATGACGCCGGATATGATGGTGAAGACGGATCTGGACGGCAATGTGCTGGGCAAATCCGACCGCTACCCGTCCTCTGAGATCAAGATGCATCTGATGGTGTATAAAAACCGTCCGGACGTGAACGCCATTGTCCACGCGCATCCGGTAACGGCGACCGCCTTTGCCTGCTGCAACAAGGCTCTCGATGAGGCATTTCTGCCGGAGATGATCATCGGCTTCGGCCAGATCCCGGTGACGGAATTTGCGATGCTTTCCACAGACGCGGTGCCGGAGAGCCTGAAACCGTTTGTGAAGGATTACAATGCGGTTCTGCTGGCCAACCACGGTGCCATCACCTGGAGCGGAGACCTCTGGAATGCGTTTGACCGCATGGAGACACTCGAGCACACCGCGAAGATTTATCTGACGATGCACCAGCTGGGTGCGCTGCCGGATCTGAACGGCCACCTGCTCAGCAAGGAAGAGTGCGACACGATGATCGGCCTGCGCGGCTTCTACGCGAAAAATGCGGGAAAGAGAGATGAGGACTGACCGATGGAACACGATATCAAAGCGGTAACCCATATTGACAATGTAAAACTCAGCGAGGACAGGAGCGCGGTCATCATTATCGATCAGACGCTGCTGCCGAACGAGGTAAAATATATCAGTCTCACCAATGACAAGGAGATGTGGGACGCCATCAATCTGCTGCAGGTGCGCGGCGCGCCGGCGATCGGCATCTGCGCCGGCTACTGCATTTACGTGCTTGCACGGCAGTTTGACACAGAGGATTACGACGAATTCCTGCGCCGTTTCCGTGAGGAGAAGGATTACCTGAATTCTTCCCGCCCGACGGCGGTCAACCTGAGCTGGGCGCTCGGCCGCATGGAGAAGGTGGTCACGGACAACAAGGGAAAATCCGTGCAGGAGATTCTGACACTGCTCGAGGAGGAGTGCCTGGCGATTCACCAGGAGGATATCGCGATGTGCCGTGCCATTTCCGAGTACGGCCTCAGCCTGATTCACGACGGCGACGGCATCCTCACGCACTGCAACGCAGGTCCGCTGGCGACTTCCCGCTACGGCACCGGCCAGGGACCGCTGTTTCTGGCGAAGGAAAAAGGCGTGAACATCCATGTTTTCGCCGACGAGACGAGACCGCTCCTGCAGGGCGCGCGCCTGACCTCTTATGAGCTGAGCCGCGCCGGCGTCGATGTGACGTTGATCTGCGACAACATGGCGAGCATCGTCATGAAGAACGGATGGGTGCAGGCGTGCATGGTCGGCTGCGACCGCGTGGCGGCAAACGGCGATGCGGCCAACAAGATCGGCACCAGCGGTGTCGCGATTCTGGCCAAATATTACGGCATCCCGTTCTATGTACTCGGCCCGACCTCCACGATCGACATGAACTGCAAGACCGGCGGCGATATCAAGATCGAGCTGCGTGATCCGGAGGAGATCAAGGAGAAATTCTATGCGAAGCCGATGGCACTGCCGGAGGTAAAATGCTACAATCCGTCGTTTGATGTGACCGACCACAGTCTGATCACAGCGATTATCACGGAGAAGGGCATCTGCCGTCCGCCGTACACCGAAAGCCTCGCGGCACTTTTTAAATAAATCAGGACAGGAACCGGCAGCGACGCGTTCTGCCGGCTGAAACGGAGGAAATATATCATGGTAATTACATCAGTTTCCGCCTGCATTCAGGCGGAGAAGGACAATGTAGCAAAGGTTATGCTGATGCCGGGCGATCCGCTCCGCGCGAAATTCATCGCGGAGAATTTTCTGGAGAATCCGGTATGCTTTAATACGGTAAGAAACATGCTCGGATACACAGGCACGTATAAGGGACGCAGGATCTCTGTCATGGGCAGCGGCATGGGTATTCCGTCTGCCAATCTGTATGCGTGGGAGCTCTACAATCAGTTCGGCGTGGAGTCCATCATCCGTGTCGGCTCGACCGGCGCGCTCGCAGATGACCTGCACCCGCGCGATGTCGTCGTGGCGATGGCGGCATCCACCAATTCCGCTTACGCGGATCAGTACGATTTTCCGGGCAGACTTTCCATGGCAGCGGATTATGACCTGATGGAGAAGGCCATCAATGCGGCAAAGGAAATCGGCGTCAATTACAGAGTCGGCTCCGTATTTTCAACGGATGTCTTCATCAACGCCGACCCGGATGCCAACAAGAAATTCCGCGATATGGGCATGCTCTGCGTGGATATGGAGACAGCAGGTCTGTACGCACTGGCGATGCATGAGCACAAGAAGGCGCTCAGCATTCTGACCGTGTCCGATCATATTTTCACAGGCGAGTTCCTGCCGCCGGAAGATATCCGCGATTCCTTCACCGATATGATGAAGATCGCACTGGATACGGCATGGCAGGTAGCTGAATAAGCCGCGGACCGAAGTGATACAGATGGAGACAATTATCAGAGAATATAATGCGGATCATCCCGACGCTGCGGTCATGCAGCAGGCCGGGCAGATCCTGCGGGCCGGCGGGCTCGTCGCTTTCCCGACCGAGACGGTTTACGGGCTGGGCGGCGATGCGCTGAACCCGGAGGCGTCCGCGAAAATATATGCCGCCAAGGGCCGCCCTTCGGACAATCCGCTGATTGTGCATATCGCGGATAAGAATGCGCTGAAGGTGCTTTCTTCGGATGTACCGGATATGGCCTGGAAACTGGCGGACCATTTCTGGCCGGGACCGCTGACCATGATCATGCCGAAGGCGGATATTGTGCCGCGCCAGACGACGGGCGGTCTGGACACCGTCGCGATCCGGATGCCGAGCCATCCTACAGCGTACGAGCTGATCCGCAGCTCGGGTGTGTACATCGCCGCGCCGAGCGCGAACACATCGGGCCGTCCGAGCCCGACGACCGCACAGCATGTCGCGGGCGATCTGAGCGGACGCATCGATATGATTATCGACAGCGGCAAGGTCGATATCGGCCTCGAGTCCACGATTGTGGATCTGACGGGCGAGGTGCCGACGATTCTGCGTCCGGGCTATATTACGAAGAAGATGCTCGAGGAAGTTGTCGGCCGCGTGGAGATCGACAAGGCCATCCTTTCCGATAAGGAGGACCCGAATCTGCGGCCGAAGGCGCCGGGCATGAAATACAAGCATTATGCGCCGAAGGGCGACCTCGTGATCGTCGAGGGACCGGCGGATGCTGTCGCGGCGAAGATCAACGAATTGACCGACGAGCTCGAAGGACAGAACGTAAAGTGCGCGGTTATCGCGTCACAGGAAAATATTGACCGCTACCATGCCGGATGTGTGATGAACATCGGACAGCGCAGCAATGAGGAGAGCATCGCCGCCAACCTGTATGCGGTGCTCAGGGAGATGGACGATCTCGGTGTCCGCAAGATCTATTCGGAGAGTTTCAGCGGACAGGGCCTGGGTGCGGCGATCATGAACCGCCTCATCAAGGCGGCCGGACATCAGATCATCCGCGTGCAGGACTGACTGCAGAAAGGAGAACCATGTTAGCACTGGGTTGTGATCACGGCGGTTATCCGCTGATGAAGACGGTTAAGGAATATCTGGACAGAAATCATATTGCGTATAAGGATTTCGGCACCGATTCGGAGGAATCCGTGGACTATCCTGTTTATGCGAAGAAGGTGGCACGTGCAATCCTTTCCGGCGAGTGCGACAAGGGCATTCTTGTCTGCGGCACCGGCATCGGCATCACGATTGCGGCAAACCGTTTCCCGGGCATCCGCGCAGCCAACTGCACCGATGAATACATGGCGCGCTTTGCCCGCCTGCACAACGATGCCAACATCCTCGGCCTCGGTGCCCGTGTACTCGGACCGGGTGCGGCGGAAGGCATTGTGGAGACATTTCTGAATACGGAATTTTCCGGTGTGGACCGGCATCAGCGCCGGATTCATATGATCGAGGAAGATGTGGATAGATGAGCGGCAAAAGGGAAGACTACATCACCTGGGATGAATATTTCATGGGCGTGGCCAAGCTGGCCGGCATGCGGTCGAAGGACCCGCACAGCCAGGTCGGATCCGTCATCGTGAGCCCGGATAACAAGATCCTTTCGATCGGCTACAACGGCTTCCCGCGCGGCTGCTCGGATGACGAGTATCCGTGGGCCCGCGAGGGCGATGCGCTCGACACGAAGTATCTCTATGTGACGCACAGCGAGCTGAACGCGATTCTGAATTACCGCGGCGGCAATCTGGAAGGGAGCAAGATCTATGTTTCCCTGTTTCCGTGCAATGAATGCTCCAAAGCGATCATTCAGAGCGGTATCTGCGAGATCATCTATGACGATGACAAATATCCGGATTCCGAATCGGTGATCGCCTCCAAGCGCATGCTCAGGTCGGCCGGCGTGAAGTTCCGGCGCTACAGGCGTTCCGGACGTAAAATAGAGATCGAGCTCTGAGCGGAATATGACAGTTACAGACGGATATTATACGGCGCAGGAGATCGCACAGGACATCTGGCAGATCGGCGAGCCGGGCGGTGTATACAGCTATCTGATTGAGGGCAAAAGCCGGGCGGCGCTCATCGACGCCGGCTACGGTTTCGCGGATATCCGGCGGATATGCGGGTTCATCACGGACAAGCCGACGGATGTGCTGCTGACACATGGCCATACGGACCACTACGGGGGCGCATTTTATTTCCCGTACGTGTACATGAATACGGCGGATTTTCCGGTATACCGCGCGTATGAGGATGTGCAGAAGCAGCTGATTGTCAGCAAGTTCAGGCGCGACCGGGCGCAGGCGGGACTGCCGGATGTATGGCCGGCGGATTTCGATGAACGGAAATATATGGCGATGCATATCGGCGAATTCCGGCTCCTGCAGGACAAACAGATCATGGATCTGGGCGGCCGTGAGCTGGAGATGATCGCACTGCCGGGGCATACGCGGGGATCGATGGTGATTCTGGACCGGAAGAGCGGCCTCGCCTTTTCCGGCGACTCGGTGAGCTGCAGCTACTGGGGATTTTTCTCCTTCAGCCGCCCGCTGCGCGAGTATGCGGAAAATCTGGAGAGAGCCGCGCAGATTCCGGTAAAGGGCTACTATGCGGCCCATTATCAGGTCATGTTTCCGCCGCAGATCACAGAGGATATTTTAAAGGCCATCGGGCAGGCAGACCCGGAGCGGGACGGACATTTCCGCCATCCGCGAACCGGCCAGCCGGCCAGACGGCATATCGGGCCGTGCACCTGCATGGACACGGTCAGCCGGATCTACATTGTCTATGATGATGCGAAGATGTGAACGGCGTTGCAGGCCGCTTCGCATCATCCGGAGCGATGAAGACGGCAAAGGGCCGGCGCCGGCATGCGCGGCGGCCGGATAAATAAAACGGAGAAAGTCTGACAGAACCGGTACCTGCCGGGCTTTTTCCGGCTTGAGAAGGAAGTTTTCTGATTGAGCAGATTAAAGAAAGATATCAAGACAGAGATCTCCTACGGCCAGACCGGCGGCAACGGAGGAGACGATTACTACATGCGCACGACCATGCGCGTGTCCGCGGTGAGCATCACGATCAATATACTGCTTGCGGCGGTCAAGTTTGCGGCCGGTCTGATCGGGCATTCGGCGGCCATGATCTCGGATGCGGTGCACTCCGCATCGGACGTGTTCAGCACGATCATCGTGATCATCGGCGTCAGAATCGCCGGACGTAAGGCGGACAGCGGGCATCCGTACGGACATGAGCGCTTTGAGAGCGTGGCATCGATCATTCTCGCCTTCATGCTGGCGGTGACCGGTGCGGCCATCGGCGTATCCGGCATCCGCGAGATTGCGGCGGGCAGCTATGATACGCTGACGGTGCCGGGACAGATGGCACTCTACGCGGCACTGCTGTCGATCATAGTCAAAGAAGGCATGTACTGGTACACGCGCATCAACGCGAAGCGGATCGGGTCCGACGCGCTGATGGCGGACGCCTGGCATCACCGTTCGGACGCACTCTCGTCCATCGGCAGTTTTGTCGGCATCTTTTTCGCCAGACTCGGCTATCAGGTGATGGATCCGGTCGCCAGCGTGGTGATCTGCGTCTTCATTATCAAGGCAGCCGTCGATATTTTCCGGAAGGCGGTCGGCAGCATGGTCGATCAGGCCTGCAGCCAGGAACAGCAGGACCGGATCCGCGAGGCAATTCTCTCGGTGGACGGCGTGCTGGGCGTTGACCTCCTGCGGACGAGAATATTCGGCAGCAGAGTCTATGTGGACGTGGAGATACGGGAAGACGGCGATATCACCCTGCGCGAGGCGCACCAGGTCGCCGAAGAAGTGCATCACAGGATTGAAAAGGAATTTCCGGATGTCAAGCACTGCATGGTGCATGTGAATCCGGCGTGAGGCATGAAAATAAGGCCGCGCACAGGAAAGAAAGCAATCAACCTTGTGCTGCCGGCCTTGAACTGAAAAACTGTGCGGCATGCAGTAGCATGCGGGAAACGGCCTGTACCCGTGCTTTCATATCACAGCTGTCTGCGGAAAGCAAAGTGGTAGGAAAGAACTCTCCGCCATGCGGCTGTGATCAGGTACCGGTCATCTGCACAGAGATATTATACCATATTTTTACGGCAATGAAACAGGAAGCCGCATTCGGGAGATGATTAATTGATAACAGGAGACGATATACTGTCCTACGGCTTTTACACTTACGGTCAGCCTTTCACAGGCAGCTATCATGGCATGCGCTACCGCGCGGTCAAAACCGAACGGGAAGATGAGAGCGGAGAGACGAAGACAGTGCTGGAGGCCTGCGTCTGGCCGGAACCTTTCTCCTATGAAAATACGGCGGACAGATACAAGACGGTGCAGGATTTCGAGATGAGCGAGGACGGGCGGCTGAAGATGCTCGACTGGCTCAACCGTCAGTACGAAGAACATGAATGGAAGCCGGGTTTTACAGCATCCATGCTGGCAGACCTGAAGGCGGAAAAATAAAAGAAGGAGCAGCACATATGAAAAATTATGACGTAATCATTGTAGGTGCCGGCCCTGGAGGCATATATTCGGCATACGAACTGATGAAACTGGCCCCTGACCTGAAGGTGGCTGTCTACGAGAAAGGCCATACGCTGACGCAGCGCAGGTGTCCGATCGACGGAGATAAGATCAAGGAATGCATTAACTGCAAGACCTGCGCGATCATGAGCGGTTTCGGCGGCGCGGGTGCATTTTCCGATGGCAAGTACAATATCACCAACGATTTCGGCGGTACGCTTTATGAGTACATCGGCAAGAAGAAGGCCATGGATCTGATGAACTACGTAGACCAGATCAATCTGGAGCACGGCGGCGCGGGCACGAAGCTGTATTCCACGGCCGACACACGTTTCAAGCGCATCTGCATCCAGAACGGCCTGCATCTGCTCGACGCGTCGGTCCGCCATCTCGGCACGGACATCAACTATATCGTCCTCGGCCATCTCTATGATGAGCTGAAGGACAAAGTCGAGTTTTATTTCGACACGCCGGTCGAGACCGTGAAAAAGGACGAAAACGGCGGATTCACCGTATTTACGAAGAAAGAAGGAGAGGCGCACTGCAGCCAGTGCATCGTCTCCGTAGGCCGGAGCGGCAGCAGCTGGATGGAGGATGTCTGCCGTGACCTGGAGATCCCGACCAGCTCAAACCGCGTGGATATCGGCGTGCGCGTCGAGCTGCCGGCGGTTGTCTTCAAGGACATCACGGACGAGCTGTATGAAGGCAAGATCGTGTACCGGACAAATAATTACGAGGATCTGGTGCGTACATTCTGCATGAATCCGCGCGGCGCCGTCGTAACCGAGAACACGAACGGCATTATCACCGTCAACGGACACAGCTACGAGAACCCGGAGCTGCAGACCGAGAACACGAACTTCGCACTGCTGGTTGCCAAACATTTCTCCGAGCCGTTCAGCGACAGCAACGGCTACGGTGAGAGCATTGCCCGCCTGTCCAATATGCTGGGCGGCGGCGTCATGGTGCAGCGTTTCGGCGATCTGATCCGCGGCCGCCGGAGCACGGAGAAGAGAATCCGGGAAGGCCTCGTCGTGCCGACCCTTTCGGCGACGCCGGGCGACCTCAGCCTTGTGCTGCCGAAACGTATTCTGGACGGCATTATCGAGATGATTTACGCACTCGATAAAATTGCACCGGGAACGGCAAACAGCGATACGCTGCTGTACGGCGTCGAGGTCAAATTCTATAATATGGAAGTAAAAATTGACAATCATCTTGAGACGATGCACAAAGGTCTCTATGTAATCGGCGACGGAAGCGGTGTCACGCATTCTCTTTCACACGCTTCTGCAAGCGGTGTCTACGTGGCACGCCGCATTGCCGGCACGGAAGCCGACTGAAAGCCGTGAAAACCGCATGAGCCGGGGCATCGGGAAACATTTTCCCGGTGCCCTTTTTTTGCAGGATGGAAAGGTTCAAAATTCGTTTTGCCGAATTGCATTTGCTTGCATTCATGTAGCCGGTGTGGTAAAATTTTCAATAAGTATTTATCTTGTGAGGAGGGATAATATTATGAAAAAGATGAAAGCCGGTCTGGCTGTTGCTCTTTGCGCAGCTATGACAATCGGCCTCGCTGCCTGCGGCGGCGGTTCATCATCAACTGCTTCTACAGGTGAGACAGAGGCAGCCGGTGGTTCTGCAGCAGCTTCCAGCGAAGATCTGAACGTTATGCTGGAGACTCCTGTAGAGTCTCTCGACCCGCAGCAGGCTACGGATGGTACCTCTTTTGAGGTCATCGCGGACTACACGGACGGACTTATGCAGATGGATGCGGACGGTGCTCCTGTACCGGCAATCGCAGAAAGCTACGATGTGTCTGATGACGGTCTTACCTACACATTCCATCTCCGTGATGCCAACTGGAGCAATGGCGATCCTGTAACCGCATCCGATTTCGTATTCGGATGGCAGAGAGCCGTTGATCCGGATGTCGCTTCCGAGTATGCTTACATGCTCAGCGATATCGGTCAGGTTAAGAATGCAGCAGCTATTATTGCCGGAGAGATGGACAAGAGCGAACTCGGCGTAACCGCTGTTGACGACAAGACTCTTGAAGTTCAGCTGGAAGCACCGGTCAGCTATTTCCTGTCCCTGATGTACTTCCCGACATTCTACCCTATTAATGAGGAGTTCTTCAACTCCGTAGGCGATCAGTTCGCGACAAGCCCTGACACCACACTTTCCAATGGTGCTTTTGTACTGGATGACTATCAGCCGGCAGCAACCGCATTCCATCTCACCAAGAATGCAGATTACTGGGATGCTGACAGAATTCAGCTTTCAGGACTTCAGTATCAGGTTATCCAGGATTCACAGCAGGCTCTCATGAGCTATCAGAGCGGCGACCTCGATACCACACTCGTTAACGGCGAGCAGGTTGATCAGGTCAAGGATGATCCTGAATTCCAGTCAATCGGTGCCGGCTATCTCTGGTATGTCAGCCCGAACATCGACAAGGTTTCTGAGCTTCAGAACCTCAACATCCGTATGGCTCTTCAGATGGCCATCAACCGTGAAGACGTAACAGACAGCGTTCTCAAGGACGGCTCTGTTCCGACTTACACCGCTGTACCGCCTCAGTTCGCAACCGGTCCGGACGGCTCCGATTTCTCAGCTGATCAGGAGAAGTTCTCCGATGTCTGCGCATTTGATGAAGACAAAGCCAAGGATTACTGGCAGAAGGGTCTTGAAGAACTCGGCGAAGATTCCATCGAGCTCGACATGATCGTCGATTCCGATGATGCACCGCAGAAGGTTGCTCAGGTTCTTCAGGAGCAGTGGCAGACAACTCTCGAGGGCCTTACGATCAACATCACTGTTGAGCCGAAGAAGCAGAGAGTTCAGGATATGCAGGACGGCAACTTCGAGCTTGCTCTTACCAGATGGGGTCCTGACTATGCAGACCCTATGACATACCTCGGTATGTGGGTAACAGACAACTCCAACAACTACGGTTTATGGAGCAATGCAGATTATGATGCAATCATTAAAGAGTGCACGACAGGCGATCTTGCAATGGATGCACAGGGACGCTGGGACAAGCTCTATGAAGCTGAACAGCTCGTCATGGATGATGCTGTTATCTTCCCGATCTATACACAGAGCAATGCTGAGATGATCTCTTCCAAGGTTACAGGAATCGAGTTCCATCCGGTAGCACTCAACCGTGTATATAAGGATGCAGTCAAGTCAGAGTAATTTCTGACCAGTCAGTATTTATTACAAGTATTTCATGCCCGCCCGCATCCGGCCGATACCGGGTGCGGGAAGGGGCATCTTATTAAAACAGGGGAATAACATTTTACATACCGCTTATATTATTGCAGAACACTTTCAATGCGCGTGAGATGATATGCAGACCTGTGCGGAATTCCGAAGGCGGAACGCAGAAGCAGGACAGCAGTCTGCAATAATATAAGCGATATGTTGGTTATAAGAAAACCTTCCCCGGCCTGTATTCCGGGAGCGTTCAGGCGTGCCCGGCAGGCAGCAGCATGGAGGCAACGTGAAAAAGTATACTCTCAAGAGAATTGTAACCGCACTTTTCACACTGCTGGTTATCATTCTCATTCTGTTTATCCTGATGAAACTGATGCCCGGTTCACCGTTCAACGATGAGAAGCTGAACGATGACCAGAGAGCGGCACTGTATGCGAAGTACGGTCTCGATCAGCCGGTAATCATTCAGTTCTTCCGGTATGTATTCAATCTTTTCCGCGGAGATATGGGCGTCAGCTACAATATCTCCAAGAACACACCGATTTCCACGCTGGTAGCGACGAGACTGCCGATTTCCATCGGCATCGGTCTCGCGGCAGTTGCGATCGGCGCCGTTATCGGCCTGATCCTCGGCCTGGTTGCCGCGATCTGGCATGATACCGTGCTCGATACGATCTGCACGATTATCTCCGTTATCGGTGTTTCAGTTCCTTCTTATGTATTCGCACTTCTTCTGAGCTACTACTTCGGATTCCGTCTCGGATGGTTCCCGATGCTGTACTCGCAGGCGCAGGCGGTGAAGTCGAGTGTCCTGCCGAGTATATCGCTGTCCATGTTTACCATGGCATCAATCGCACGTTTCACGCGAAGCGAGATGCTGGAGGTTCTGGGCAGTGAGTACATGCTGCTGGCAGAGAGCAAGGGTCTCTCCTCCGGCAAGCTGATCTTCGGACATGCGCTCAGAAATGCGCTGATTCCGATTGTCACGGTTCTGGCACCGCTGATCGTCGACCTGATGACCGGTTCCCTGGTTGTCGAGAAGATCTTCGCGATCCCGGGCGTCGGCAGTCTTCTGGTCAACGCGATCCAGTCCAATGACTACAATGTTGTCATTGCCCTGAGCTTTATCTATTCGGCAATGTATATTATCATCATGCTGATTGTGGATATCCTGTATGGTATTATCGATCCGCGAATCAGACTTGCAAAGAGGGGTGACTGATTATGGCTAAGAAAAAAGCGCAGGCACAGCCTGCAGCGGCCGCGGCGGCAGCGCCGGCGTACGTCCCTGTTGATTCTGATTTCGTCCTCAAAGACAATACCGGAATTACCATTGATGAGAACTTTGCGGCGCAGAGTTTCTGGAAGGATGTCCGCAAGCGTTTCTTTAATAAGAAGAGCGCCGTTGTCGGCGTCATCTTCATTCTGCTGATCACGTTCTTCGCGGTTGTCGGTCCCGGCATGAATGACTACTCTTATTCAGAGCAGAACCTGACGCAGAAGAACCTGGCACCGAGAATTCCTGGCCTTGAAGATCTTGGTATCTTCGATGGATCCGAGAGCATCAAGATCTCGACGGGCTACAAGAAGGTCAACAATTACGAAGAGCAGCATCTGGACGATGTCTATTACTGGTTCGGCAGCGATAATTTCGGCCGTGATATCTGGACGCGTACCTGGCAGGGCGCGCGTGTATCGCTGATCATCGCCGTTGCCGCAACGCTGATTGATATGATCGTCGGCATGAGCTACGGCCTGATCTCCGGTTATTTCGGCGGCAAGGTCGATATGGTCATGCAGCGAATTCTGGAAGTGGCGAACGGTATTCCGCGTCTGGTTATCGTTACCCTGCTTCTGCTCATCCTCGAGCCTGGCATGGGCACCATCATTTTCGCCCTGATGCTGACCGAGTGGATCGGCATGAGCCGTATCGCGCGTGCCGAGATGCTGAAACTGAAAGAGCAGGAATTCGTACTTGCTTCCCGCACGCTGGGCGCAAGCAATTTCCACATCATTTTCAGCGAAGTACTTCCGAATATCATCGGACCGATCATCACACAGGTTATGTTCTCGATTCCTACCGCAATCTTCACTGAGGCATTCCTCAGCTTCGTAGGTCTCGGTATTCCTGTACCGCAGTGTTCCCTCGGTTCCCTGATTTCCGATGGTTTCAACAGCTTTACAACCCATCCGTTTGAGATCGTTCCTCCGATCATCGTCATGGCTCTGCTGATGCTCAGCTTCAACCTTGTTGCCGATGGTCTCCGTGAGGCACTTGATCCGACGCTCAAGGAAATGTAATCCGGAGAGGAGGAGAACAATGTCTGACGAAGAGAAGAAGATAGAAGAGACACCGGCGGCAGAAGAAGCCAAGGCTGCAGTGGTCAGTGAAGAGACCGAACCGGAGGATGACCGCGATATCATTCTGGATATCAAGGATCTGGATATCACATTCAAGACCTCGGCCGGACCGGTTCACGCCATCCGCGGTGTGAACATCCGTCTGCACCGGGGCGAGACCGTTGCGATCGTAGGTGAGTCCGGTTCCGGCAAATCGGTTACGATGAAAGCCGCCATGGGCATTCTCGCCAAGAACGCGATTGTCAACAGCGGCAAGATCATGTTTTCCTATAAACATCTCGAGACAGGAGAACCGGATACCGTTGATATCCTCAAGCAGGATAAGAAATGGATCCGTTCCCATATCAACGGCCGACGCATTGCCATGGTATTCCAGGACCCTATGACGAGTCTTGACCCGACCATGCCGATCGGCAAGCAGATCATGGAAGGCATGATGTGGCATTACAATACACCGAAGGAAGAAGCCTACAACAAGGCGAAGAAGCTTCTGGAGGAAGTCGGCATCGAAGATGCCGAGAAGCGTATGAAGAACTATCCGCATCAGCTCTCCGGCGGTATGCGCCAGCGTGTCGTTATCGCGATTGCGCTTTCCTGCGACCCGGATCTGCTGATCTGCGATGAGCCGACGACCGCGCTGGATGTTACGATTCAGGCGAGAATCATCGAGCTGATCCGCAGGATTCAGAAGGAGAGAGGCATTTCCGTCATTTACATCACCCATGACCTCGGTGTTGTTGCCAAGGTTGCGGATTATGTCAATGTCATGTATGCCGGCCGTATCGTCGAGAAGGGTACGATCAATGAGATCTACTACGATCCGCGCCATCCGTACACATGGGGCCTGCTTTCCGCAATGCCTGACCTGGATACGGACGATGACCGTCTCTACACGATTCCGGGATCGCCTCCGAACCTGCTGCATGAGAAGCCGGGCGACGCGTTTGCACCGCGTAACCGCTATGCACTCGTTGTCGACGAGAAGGCGGATCCGCCGATGTTCAAGATCACGGATACACACTACGCAGCGACATGGCTGCTTGATCCGCGTGCCCCGAAGGTGGAGATGCCGCCTGAGCTGAAGGCACGTATCGAAAGAATGAAGAAGGAGGCGGAATCAGTCGATGATTAATTATGATGCAGAACCGCTCCTTGACGTGCAGAATCTCAAACAGTATTTCAAGGTAAGCAAGACCTTCACGGTTAAGGCAGTCGATGACGTTTCCTTTAAAATATATCCGGGCGAGACCTACGGCCTCGTCGGCGAGTCGGGTTCCGGCAAGTCGACAATCGGCCGGAGCGTTATCCGTCTCTACGACCCGACAGCCGGCAAGATCACTTTTGACGGTATGGACATCAGCGGCCGTATGAGCAAGGATACGGAAAAGCGTCTGCGCCAGGAGATGCAGATGATTTTCCAGGACCCGATGGCATCGCTGAATCCGCGTAAGAAGATCGGCGACATCATCGGCGAAGGCCTTGATATTCATCACGCCTATTCTTCCGAGAAGGAGAGAGGAGACAAGATCAAGGCGATCCTCGAGAAGGTCGGCCTTTCCCCTGAGCATGCGACCCGTTATCCGCATCAGTTTTCCGGCGGCCAGCGCCAGCGTGTCGGCATTGCCCGCGCACTGGTCATGGACCCGAAGATGATTATCGCCGATGAGTGTATTTCCGCACTGGACGTTTCCATTCAGGCGCAGGTAGTCAATCTGATGAAGGATATTCAGGATGAGACGGGATGTGCGTACCTGTTTATCGCGCACGATCTGTCGATGGTCAAGTACATTTCCGACCGGATCGGCGTACTGCATCTCGGCCACCTGCTTGAGACAGGTACGACGGAAGAGATCTTCACGAAACCGGTTCATCCGTACACGCGCAGCCTTCTTTCCGCGATTCCGGCACCGAATCCGATTGTCGAGAAGCAGAGAAAGGCGCTCACGTACGATTACAAGACCTCGGGTATCGACTACAATCAGGGCACGAGCCACCACGTCGACGGCACACATTATGTAAGCTGCACCGACGAGGAATATGACAAGTGGATCAAAGAGACAGATAAGTTTTAATTGATAAGGAAACAATATGGACAATCCAATCGAAATCAGTATCGAGCAGCTGGCGGACCTGCCGGAGGCGGCGTATACACTGGTGGATGTGCGGGATGAGATTTCCTATAATTACGGGACGATGCCGCATGCGGTCAGCATGCCGGATATCGTCGAACGTGCAGAAAAAGGCGAGCTTTCCGGTGACAGGAAGCTCGTTCTTTTCTGTATGCACGGAGATCTGAGTTACGGCATGACGCGCGCCCTGCAGGCGCTGGGGTATGACGCCGTGAGCCTTCACGGCGGCTACAGCGCGTGGCTGATCGCGGATATGGACACGGAAGACCGTTCAGAGGAAATCGAGGAGAGCATCCGCAAGAACAAACGATATCACAAAGTCCTTTTTTCACGTTTTACCAAAGCGATCAACACCTATGAGCTGATTCAGCCGGGCGACCGGATCGCCGTCTGCGTGTCGGGAGGCAAAGACTCTTTCCTGATGGCGAAGCTTTTTCAGGAGCTCAGGCGCCACAACAAGTTCCCGTTTGAGGTGAAATTTCTCTGCATGGACCCGGGCTACAACGAGCTCAACCGGCTCGTCATCGAGCGCAACGCGCAGATATGCGGGGTGCCGCTTGAAATTTTCGAGACAAATATTTTCGACGCGGTCGATCAGATCGAGAAATCGCCGTGCTATCTGTGCGCGCGCATGCGGCGCGGCTACCTGTACAGCGAGGCGAAGAAGAGAGGCTGCAACAAGATCGCGCTCGGCCATCATTACGATGACGTGATCGAGACGATTCTGATGGGTATGCTCTACGGCGCGCAGGTGCAGACGATGATGCCAAAGCTCCACAGCACCAATTTCGAGGGCATGGAGCTCATCCGGCCGATGTATCTGATCCGCGAGGACGACATCAAGAGCTGGCGGGACTATAACAGGCTGCATTTTATCCAGTGCGCCTGTCATTTTACCGACACCTGCAGCTCGTGCCGGGAGGACGGCACGGCGGTGTCGAAGCGGATGGAGACAAAGCTTTTGATCCGCGGACTGAAAGAGACCAATCCGTTTGTCGAGGGCAACATTTTCAAAAGCGTCGAGAACGTGAATCTGAAGACGATCATCGCCTACAAGAAGGACGGCGTGAAGCACAGTTTCCTGGAGACATACGACCAGCAGGAGAATACGGAAAAATGAAGAAGATATGGATTTGTATGCTGACGGCGCTGTGCCTTTGCGCGGCGGGCTGCGGCAGCAAAGGCGCCGGTGCGCGGGCGGAAGAGACAGAAGCGGTGGACGGCGGCGTCATCTATACGAAGGACTTCGGCTCCTTTGAGGTGATTGACGGCTGGTCGCAGAGTCTGCTGACGAGCGATGCCATCTATCTGTATGCAAAGGACGGCACCGACGGGCAGGACACCTTCGACAATTTTGCCGTCGAGGTGGAGGACAGTGATTACAAGCCGGATCAGGCGGACCAGTTCAGGGAAGACATGCAGAAGCAGATCGAAGACAACATGGAAGAGCAGGGCGAGGATCTGCAGCTGGATAGCGGACAGGGTACCACAAATGCCGGCGATCCTTATATCTGGTTCACGATCACGACGTCCGACGGCCAGGAGACGACGCAGTACTATATACTCGGTGACGGGCGGCAGTGCATGATACAGGCGTCGAATTTTGACGGCTCCGAGGAGGCGGACCGCGCATTTGAGACGGCGGTCAGCAGCTTTGAATGGGCAAAGTAAAGGCCGGCGGTCAGCAGCCTTGAATGGGCAAAGTAAAAGCCGGCGGTCAGCAGCTTTGAATGGGCTAAATAAAGGCCGGCGGTCAGGTGAAGATTGCGCTTGCATTTTAACAGGCGTAATGCTAAGATGAACTTGCTGATAAATTAATATTTTATACCGGAGATTTTGAGCATGGTAAACAGACGGATCTGATCCGTTCTTTTTGCCATGCTTTTTTTATTGTCTGACGGTTCATTTATAAGAGGAAGGGGTAGTAGAGATGTTTGATACTGTAATCATCGGTGCCGGCGTGACAGGCAGTGCCATTGCCAGGGAACTTTCCAGATATCAGGCCCGCATTCTTGTCGTTGAACGCGAGGAAGATGTCTGCTGCGGCACCTCCAAGGCGAACAGCGCCATCGTGCATGCCGGTTTCGACGCGGAGCCGGGCTCTCTGAAGGCAGAGATGAATGTGAAAGGCAACAGGATGATGGATCAGATTGCACAGGAACTGGACGTGCCGTTTAAAAGAAACGGCTCCATCGTTGTGTGCACGAAGGATCAGGATCCGGCCGGCCTTGAGAAGCTGGCAGAGCGCGGACGCGCAAACGGCGTGCCGACGCAGATTCTCAGCCGGGAGGCGCTCCTTGAAAAGGAGCCGAATCTGGCGGACGATGTGACCTGCGGCCTCTTTGCCCCGACCGGCGGTATCGTCTGCCCGTTCGAGCTGACCATGGGCTTTGCGGAAAACGCCGTGATGAACGGCGCGCAGTTCAGCCTGAATACGCAGGTGCGCAGCATCGAAAAGAGCGAAAACGGATGGCGCCTCACCGTATACCACCGGGATACGCAGCAGGAAGAGACCATCGAGACGAAGACGGTTGTCAACGCCGCCGGCGTCTATGCCGATGAATTCAACAACATGGTCAGCGCGCATAAGATGCATATCACCGCGCGCAAGGGCGAATACATTCTCCTCGACAAGACAGCGGGCAAACATGTATCCAGCACGATTTTCCAGCTGCCGACCGCCATGGGCAAGGGCGTCCTCGTAACCCCGACCGTACACGGCAACCTGCTCGTCGGTCCGACAGCGGTCGATGTCGATGACAAGGAAGCCGTCAACACGACGCCGGCAGGGCTCGAGGCGGTGCAGACCGTTTCGGCCAGAAGCGTCCGCAATGTACCGCTGCGCCAGGTCATCACCTCTTTCGCCGGCCTGCGCGCACACGAAGACGGCGATGATTTCATCATCGCACAGGCACAGGATGCGCCGGGCTTTGTCAACGCCGCCGGCATCGAATCCCCGGGCCTTTCCTCGGCACCGGCGATCGGCGTCCGCGCCGCGCAGATCATCCGCGACATCCTGCATCTGACGCTCAAAGACAATTTCAACCCGATCCGCAAGGCGGTTCTGCGCCCGTCTTCCCTTTCTCTGGAAGAGAGAAACGAGCTGATCCGCAGGAATCCGGCCTACGGCAACATCATCTGCCGCTGTGAAATGATCACGGAAGGCGAGATCATGGATGCGATCCACCGTCCGCTGGGCGCACGGTCGCTCGACGGCGTCAAGCGCCGGACACGCGCCGGCATGGGACGCTGCCAGGCAGGCTTCTGCACGCCGCGAACCATGGAAATTCTGGAGCGCGAAGTGCCGATGAGCGTATTTGAAGTCGGCAAGAACGGTATCGGATCCAACCTCGTGGTTGGCATCAACAAGGAGGTGTGAATATGAAGACATATGATCTGATTATTATCGGCGGCGGCCCGGCAGGCCTCGCGGCGGCTGTTTCCGCACGGGACAGCGGCATCGAAAGCATTCTGATCCTCGAGCGCGACAAGAACCTCGGCGGTATCCTTAACCAGTGCATTCACAATGGTTTCGGCCTGCACACCTTCAAGGAAGAACTCACCGGCCCGGAATATGCCGCTCGTTTTATCGAACAGGTAAAAGAACGCGGCATCGAATATAAACTGAATACGATGGTCATGGACATCACACCGGAAAAGGTTGTGACCGTCATGAACCGTGAGGACGGCCTGCAGCAGCTGCAGGCGAAGGCGATTATCCTCGCGATGGGCTGCCGTGAACGTCCGCGCGGAGCGCTGAACATTCCTGGCTATCGCCCGGCCGGCATCTACTCCGCCGGCACCGCGCAGCGCCTCGTCAACATGGAAGGCGTGATGCCGGGCAAGGAAGTTGTGATTCTCGGCTCCGGCGATATCGGCCTGATCATGGCGCGCCGCATGACGCTCGAAGGCGCCAAGGTCAAGGTGGTAGCAGAGCTCATGCCGTATTCCGGCGGTCTCAAGAGAAATATCGTGCAGTGCCTGGATGACTTCGGCATCCCGCTCAAACTCAGCCACACCGTGGTGGATATCGAGGGCAAAAACCGTGTCGAGGCGGTTACGATCGCTGAAGTCGGCCCGGACCGCAAACCGATTCCCGGCACCGAAGAGCGCTACACCTGCGATACGCTGCTCCTTTCCGTCGGTCTGATTCCGGAAAATGAACTCAGCCGCAGCGCCGGCGTCGAGCTCAGTCCGGTCACTTCCGGCCCGGTCGTCAATGACGGCCTGGAGACGAATGTCGACGGCATTTTCGCCTGCGGCAACGTGCTGCACGTGCACGATCTCGTCGATTTCGTTTCTCAGGAAGCGGCAGCCGCGGGACGCAATGCCGCAAAATACATTCAGGGTGCATTTGACCAGAATGCACGCCGTGTCCGCATTTGCGCGGAGGGCGGCGTCCGCTACACGGTGCCGTCTTACGTACGGCCGTCGGAGATCGGCGATATGCTGACTGTCCGTTTCCGTGTCGGCGATGTCTATAAAAATCATGCGATTGCGGTATATTTTGATGATCAGCAGATCAGCCGGCGCAGCCGCAAGGTGATGGCACCGGGTGAGATGGAACAGGTGATTCTGACCGGGAAACAGCTCAGTCAGTATCCGGATCTGCAGAAGATCACGATCAGGATTGAGGAGGCGTGAAGATGGAAAAGAGAGAACTTACCTGCATCGGCTGTCCTCTTGGCTGCGGCATTACCGTGACGCTGGACGGCGGCAAAATCGTCGATGTAACCGGCAATACCTGTGAAAAGGGTGATATTTACGCCCGGAAAGAGGTCACCAACCCGACGAGGATCGTGACGACGACCGTGCGCGTTTCCGGCGGACAGGCGCCGATGATCAATGTGAAGACGAAGTCGGATATTCCGAAGAGCAAAATCTTCGAATGTGTTGCGGCACTGAAGGGTGTGACGGTTCCGGCACCGGTAAAAATAGGAGATGTGATTCTCAAAGACGCGGCCGGCACCGGCGTGGATATCGTGGCCGCGGGCAATGTCGAAAAGCTTGCATAATAAAGCTTCTGCGCCTCTGCGCACCGGCCGGCGGCCGGCGCGGTTGCGCGGGAAAAACAGTTAATATATAATAGCAGAAGATGCGAAACGGAACGGTTTCTGTGTCTTCTGCTATTTTTTGCGCTTCGCGACATATATGCGGCGCGGCGCAAGGCGGGCGAAAATCCCGCGGGCGTGAATTCCGCGCCGCACAGCAGGACACAGGGCTGCCGCTTCAGTGCGCAGCAGGAAGGGGTGCAGCCATGCAGCGGAATTTTTATGAGATACTTGAAGACAACCCGGTGACCGCGGCCGTCAAGGACGAAGAGGGCCTGCGGGATTGTCTGACCTGCGACAGCCGTATTATTTTCATCCTGTACGGTGACATCTGCAGCATCGCGGACATCGTGGAACGGGTTCACGAGGCCGGCAAGCTGGCGTTCGTGCATCTGGACCTGATCGTCGGGCTTGCCCCGAAAGAGGTCGCGGTCGATTTTATCCGCCGCTACACGAAAGCGGATGGCATCATTTCGACAAGGCCTGTTCTGATCAAGCGGGCGCGCGAGCTCGGCCTGTTTACCGTGCTGCGCTGTTTTCTGCTCGATTCCCGTGCCTACGAGAATCTGGACAAGCTGGTATCGCAGGCCATGCCGGATGTCATTGAAGTGCTACCGGCCATGATGCCGAAGGTGATCCGCCGGATATGCAGCAGCGTGCAGCGGCCGGTGATCGCCGGCGGGCTGGTTTCGGAGAAGAGCGATGTGATGGCGCTGCTGGAAGCAGGCGTCATCAGTGTGAGCACCACGGACCGCGATGTGTGGGCCATGTGAGATTACATTTTATATAGAAGGAACAGAGAAATGGAATACTGGGATATTTACGACAAAAACAAAAAGAAAACGGGCCGCACCATGAAGCGCAACGACTGGTGCCTTAAGGATGACGAGTACCATCTCACCGTCATCGGCGCCGTCATGCGGCCGGACGGCCGCTATCTGATCACGCGCCGGAAGATGGACAAGGCATGGGCGCCTGGATGGTGGGAGGTCTCCGGCGGCGGCGTGCGCGCCGGCGAGACTTCGCGTGAGGCGATCCGCCGTGAGATCATGGAGGAGACCGGACTCGACGTGCAGAACGCCCGCGGTGGCTTTATTTTCACCTATCACCGCGAAAATCCGGGTGAAGGCGACAATTACTTCGTCGATGTGTATCGTTTTGAGATGGATTTTGACGAGAAAGACATCCGGCTGCAGACATCGGAGACGACCGATTTCAGGATTGCCTCTCCGGAAGAGATCGCGGAGCTCGGAAAGCAGGGCATTTTCCTGCACTACGACAGCATCCGCCATATTTTCATGCCGGATGTGGATCAGGAAAGGCTGGCGAAGCAGTTCGCCTTCGCGCTGGAGATCGACAAGGAGAAGAAGATCGAGCGGCACACTTACCTTTCTGATGAGAGCCGTATGGAAAATGATGCCGAGCACGCATGGCACATGGTTGTCATGGCCTACCTGATGCGCGAGTACGCCAACGACAAGATTGACATCGGCCATACGATGATCATGCTGGCGATACACGACCTGATCGAAATCTACGCCGGCGACACCTATGCCTACGATGAGGAAGGCAAGAAGACGCAGACGGCGCGGGAGACCGCGGCGGCGGACCGGCTTTTCGGCATGCTGCCGGAGGATCAGGGGAGAGAATTCCGCGCGATCTGGGATGAATTCAACGAAAATGAGACGCCGGAGGCGCGTTTTGCCAAGACCCTGGACAATATTCAGCCGATGATGCTGAACAACGCCGCGCACGCGCGTTCCTGGGTCGAAAACGATATCTGCCTCAGCCAGGTTCTGGGCCGCAATGCCTCGACGGCGGCCGGCTCGGAGGCGATCTGGCGCTACGCCTGGGATAATTTCCTGATGCCGAACGTCCGGGCGGGAAGGCTGAAGGATGAATGAAAGATAAAGATTACCTGATTACAGGCAGGCCGTTTACGGCGCTGACAGCCTTTGTCACGCCGATTATCATCGGCAGCCTGTTTCAGCAGTTTTATACGATGGTCGATTCGGCCGTTGTCGGGCGGTTCGTCAGCGAAAAGGCGCTGGGTGCGGTCGGTGCTTCCTATGCACTGACCAACGTGTTCATCATGATCGCCGCCGGCGGCGGAATCGGCGCTTCCGTTGTCGTCAGCCGGCATTTTGGCGAGCGGCGGTACGGCCAGATGAAGACGGCCGCGTCGACGGCGATGATCGGCTTTCTGGTCATGAGCTGCATTCTGGGGCTGTTCGGCCTGCTGTGCAGCCGGCGCATCATGATCTGGCTGCAGACGCCGGATGATGTGCTCGATATGGCGGCGGAATATCTGGGGATTTATTTTCTCGGGCTGCCGTTTATGTTCATGTACAACGTGCTGTCCTCGATGTTCAACGGGCTCGGCCATTCGCGTGAGCCGCTGATTTTTCTTATTTTTTCCTCGCTGCTGAACATCGTGCTGGACCTTCTGTTCGTGGCGCACTGGTCTTTCGGCGTTGCGGGCGCGGCCTGGGCGACGCTGATTGCGCAGGGCATTTCGGCGGTCCTGTCATTTGCCGTCTTTGTGCATACTATTAAAGGCATGCACGACGATGCGGAGACGAAAATGCGGTTTTTCAGCCGTGCGGAGCTCGGGGATATCACGAAAATCGCGCTGCCGTCGATTCTGCAGATGTCGACGGTGTCGATCGGCATGATGCTCGTGCAGTCGGTTGTGAACCGGTTCGGCTCCGAGGCGCTCGCCGGCTTTTCTGCGGCCATGCGGATCGAGAGCATCTGCGTGGTGCCGATGCAGAGTCTGGGGACGGCGCTTTCTTCTTATACGGCGCAGAATATCGGCGCCGGCCGCAATGACCGCGTCGTTCAGGGGTATCATGTGACCAACCGGCTTGTGATTTTCTTCGCGGTGATCATCTGCCTGGCACTGGAACTTGGCTATCACGGCCTGATTTCCCTGTTTCTCGGCAGCACCGGCACAGAGACCGCGTATGCGACGGGGGAGGGGTATCTCCGTTTCATGGGCTGGTTCTTCTGCATGATCGGTTTTAAAATGTCGGTCGACGGCCTGCTGCGCGGCGCCGGCGACGTGAAAATGTTTACGATTGCGAATCTGGCGAATCTGTCCGTGCGGGTGGCGGTGGCATTTATTTTTGCCCCGCTCTACGGCATTCATATGGTATGGGTGGCGGTGCCGATCGGATGGACGATCAACTTTATCATTTCCTACGCCCAGTACCGGACGGGAAAATGGAGCAGGATATATCAGGCGGCGTGAGGCGCCGCGGGGGAGGATACAGCATTTGCGCTACGAAAAACTGGATGCGCTGCGGGGAATGACCTTTATCAGCATGTTTTTCTATCATGCCTTGTGGGATGTAAATTATATATTCGGCCATCCGATGGCGTGGTACAGCGGGCTGCCGGGCTATATCTGGCAGCAGAGCATCTGCATCACGTTTATTTTTCTGTCGGGATTCTGCCTGCGGCTCGGCACGCATGGCCTGCGGCGGGGCATCATCGTCTCGCTAGCCGGCGCCGCGATCACCGCGTTGACGGCGCGCTGTCTGCCGGAGGACATCATCATCTTCGGTGTGCTGACGCTGATCGGCGCCTGCATGATAATCCTGACCATTCTGCGCCGGCCGATGGAGAAGTTTCCGGCGTGGCTCGGGGTGATTCTGAACCTCCTGCTCTTTATCGGGCTGCGCAGTATCGGCAGCGGCAGGATCGGGTTCGGGGCGCATACGCTGCAGCTGCCGCCGCAGCTCTACCGCAATTATCTGACGGCGTCTTTCGGCTTTCCGTTTGACGGCTTTTACTCGACAGATTATTTTCCGCTCCTGCCGTGGATTTTCCTGTTCGCGGCCGGGTTCTATCTGTGCCAGATGGTGCGTGAAGGCAGCCGGATGCGCGGCCTGGCGAAATGCGATCAGCCGTTTCGGAAATTTATCGGGCGGCATTCGCTGATTTTCTACCTGCTGCACCAGCCGGTGATCTATGCGGTGCTGTCGCTGCTGTTTACGGGATCCGTGGCAGTCTGACCAGGCAGCTGCGCAAAATCAAGGCTGCCGGCCATCTCACGGATCCGGTCGACCTTCATGACCTTGTGACGGCGCGTCTCGATCGGGCGGCCGCCCAGCATGCCGGATTCGGCCTGCGCCATGGCGTCGGCCCGGCACAGTGCCAGAAGCTGCATCCAGACGGTGCGCGGGTCTGTGTCCGCCGGAAAATCATCCTGCCGCATTTCTTTCTGTATCAGCGCGCGCACGTGATCCGGCGTGATTTCCACCAGATAGGGGTTGCGGCGGTTATACTGTTCCGACGGCAGCACCCAGGAAATAAAGGCGTGATGGTGCCGTATGTAAAACAGTATTTCGCGCCGCTGGTCCGGCGTATAGCCGAGCGCGCGGAGGGCAGGCCCGGCCAGCCTGCAGGAAAAATCTTCGTGATCGTAATATACGAGGCGGCCGCTCTTCCAGGCTGCAGCCTCCGGCTTGCCGATATCATGAAAAAAAGCGGCCGTGCGCAGCAGGGACGGCGCATCAGGCGGGAGCGCGTCTATGGTGTGCAGTGTATGCAGCCAAAGATCATAGCAGTGGTGCGGGTTGTGCTGGTCGAAGCCGACCATGCGGGCGGCCTCGGGACCGGCAAGCGCACAGACCTGATCTGCGGTTTTATTTTCCCAGAATGCGAGCGGCTGCCGCAGACTGTCTTCAAAATTATCACGTGTGAGCATATTGACTCCTTTATCAGATTCTGCCGGTCGGGGAACCCCGCGCCGGCCTTTTTCAGATTCTGCCGGTCGGGGAACCCCGCGCCGGCCTTTTTCCTATATTATATCAGCCTGCATATACTTTATCCGGACAAAAAATTTTTTAAAAAATTAGCACTCGGCTATTGACAGTGCTAATAACAGGTGATATATTAATTACAGTGAATCTGTTATACAACAAGTAGAACAGTAAAAACAACATGAACATTCCGTTCATAGCCCATTGATAAGGAGGGGTGGTTATGAATTTAAACAAATATACGCAGAAGTCACTGCAGGCAGTGCAGGATTGTGAGAAGCTTGCCTATCAGTACGGCAACCAGACGATTGTGCAGGAGCATCTGCTCCTCGCCCTGCTTCAGCAGGATGAGAGCCTGATCGCACGTCTTCTCGACAAGATGAATGTCAATACCGAAGGCGTCAAGGTGCAGGCACAGAAGCTGGTTGAGAAGCTGGTCAAGGTACAGGGCGGCCAGGTATATCTTGGCGACGACCTGAACAGGACCCTTATGCGCGCCGAGGATGAGGCGAAAGCGATGGATGACGAATATGTTTCCGTCGAGCATCTTTTCCTGGCACTGATTGCGACGGCGAACAGCAATATCAAGCAGCTGTTCAGGAATTTCGATATCACGAAGGAGAAGTTCCTCCAGGCACTTTCCACTGTCAGAGGAAATCAGCGTGTTACCTCCGATAATCCGGAAGAGACCTATGACAGCCTTGCCCGATACGGCGAGGACCTTGTGCAGAAAGCCCGCGAGCAGAAGCTCGACCCGGTTATCGGCCGTGACGATGAGATCCGTAATATTATCCGGATCCTCTCCCGTAAGACGAAGAACAATCCGGTTCTGATCGGTGAGCCGGGTGTCGGCAAGACCGCCGTTGTCGAAGGACTGGCCCAGCGTATTGTCCGCGGCGATGTGCCGGATGATCTGAAGGACAAGAAGATCTTTTCCCTCGATATGGGTTCCCTCGTAGCGGGTGCCAAATACAGAGGTGAATTTGAAGAGAGACTCAAGGCCGTGCTGGCCGAAGTCAAGAAGAGTGAAGGCCAGATTATTCTTTTCATCGATGAGCTGCATCTGATCGTCGGCGCCGGCAAGACCGAAGGCGCCATGGATGCGGGCAACATGCTCAAGCCGATGCTGGCAAGAGGCGAGCTGCACTGTATCGGTGCGACGACACTGGATGAGTACAGAGAGTACATCGAGAAGGATAAAGCCCTGGAGCGCCGTTTCCAGCCTGTCATGATTGACGAGCCGACCGTCGAGGATACGATTGCGATCCTGCGTGGCCTGAAGGAACGGTATGAAGTTTTCCACGGCGTGAAGATTACCGATTCGGCGCTGGTAGCAGCGGCGACTCTTTCTCATAGATATATTACCGACAGATTCCTGCCGGATAAGGCGATCGACCTTGTCGATGAAGCCTGCGCGATGATCAAGACCGAGCTGCAGTCGATGCCGACTGAGCTGGATGAGGTTTCCCGTAAGATCATGCAGCTGCAGATCGAGGAAGCCGCGCTCAAGAAAGAAGACGACAAGCTGAGTCAGGAGCGTCTCGCGACAATTCAGAAGGAAATCGCCCAGCTGCAGGATGAGTTCCAGGAAGGCAAGGCCAAATGGGATGCGGAGAAGAAGGAGGTTGAGCAGGTACAGAACCTCCGTTCGCAGATCGAGGATCTGAACAAGCAGATCGAAACCGCACAGCGCAATTACGATCTCAACAAGGCAGCCGAGCTGCAGTACGGCCGTCTGCCGCAGCTGAAGAAACAGCTTGAGGAACAGGAAGCGAAGATCCACGGCCGCGAGAATTCCATTCTCCGTGAACGTGTGACGGAAGACGAGATTTCCAGAATCGTTTCCCGCTGGACCGGTATCCCGGTAGCCAAGCTGACAGAGAGCGAACGAAACAAGACGCTGCATCTTGACCAGCAGCTCCACAAGAGAGTGATCGGGCAGGATGAGGCCGTGCAGAAGGTAACGGATGCCATCATCCGTTCGAAAGCCGGCATTCAGGATGAAAACCGGCCGATCGGTTCCTTCATGTTCCTGGGCCCTACCGGTGTCGGCAAGACAGAACTGGCGAAATCGCTCGCCGAGAGTCTTTTCGATGACGAGAACAACATGGTGCGTATCGATATGAGTGAGTACATGGAGAAGTTCTCCGTGTCCCGTCTGATCGGAGCACCTCCGGGATATGTAGGTTACGAGGAAGGCGGCCAGCTGACAGAAGCAGTCAGAAGAAAACCGTATTCCGTCATCCTCTTCGATGAGATCGAGAAGGCGCATCCGGATGTCTTCAACATCCTGCTGCAGGTTCTCGATGACGGCCGTATCACGGATTCACAGGGCAGAACCGTGGATTTCAAGAATACGATCCTGATCATGACCTCGAATATCGGCTCCCAGTATCTGCTGGATGGCATCGACGAACAGGGCAATATCAGCAAGCAGGCAAGCGACGAAGTCATGAATGACCTCAGGGCACACTTCAGACCGGAGTTTCTGAACCGTCTTGACGAGATCATCATGTTCAAACCGCTGACGAAGGAAAATATCAGCGGCATCATCGACATCATCACAGAGCGCCTCAACCGCAGACTGGCGGATAAGGAGCTGAAGCTGTCGCTGACCGACGCTGCAAAGCAGTACATCACGGATCACGGCTACAATCCGGTATACGGCGCAAGACCGCTGAAGCGGTACATTCAGAAAAATGTCGAGACCATGGTAGCCCGCATGATCCTGAGCGGCGAGCTCAGCCAGGGCGATACCATCTGCATCGACTCCGACGGCAGCCAGCTTACCTCCACGGTCATGAAGACAGCGGAGTAAGCGCCGACAGATCAAGATGAGTGATACGATAACAACATTTACAGGTGACCGTCTGGATCCGCTGAATCCGGATCCGGCACACATTCATATAGAAGATATCGCGCATGCGCTGCCCATGCTGTGCCGGGGAAACGGACACGTACAGTCCTTTTTCTCGGTGGGGCAGCACTGCATTAACTGTGCCAGGGAGGCCGAGGCGCGCGGGATGTCCCCGCGGCTGATTCTCGCCTGCCTGCTGCATGACGCCAGTGAATGCTATATGTCCGACGTCCCGCGTCCGCTCAAGAATCATCTCAGGGGATACCGGGAAGCGGAGAACAGACTGCTGGATGTCATTTACACGAAATATCTCGGGGCGCCTCTGTCTGCTGAGGAGGCGCGAAGCGTCAAAGCCATCGACGATGACATGCTTACCTGGGATATGACCTGTCTTCTTCATGAAGAGTCGGAGCTGCCGCCGCTGAAGATCAGCGTGTCCTATGCTTTCCGGCCTTTTGAAGAAGTTGAATCGGAATACCTCGCCTTATTTCATAAGTACGGGGAGTGAATCATACAGACAGTCCGATGAGGGACTGATGACATAGTGGGCAGCGGCCTGACAGAAAAATCTGTCAGGCCGCTGTCCTTTTCTTATTATTGGGATATGGTCACTTTTGGCTGAACATATTCATGGGATACCACGAATCACATTGAAAAAAAGTCGATGCATGATATAAATAACTATAATGTAAACAATTTGAAAAGGAACGAATCATCAGATAATAGAAGGAGGACCAGTTGGAAACTATAGGCTATAATTTTTCGTATTGTATATGTGCGTTGGTTATTGTCCTGCTTTCGTATGTATTCCTGTTTACCAGAAAGGATATGCGCCGCAGAAACAGCAGATTGTTTCTGGGCGTTCAGATTGTACAGATGGCCATTATTACCCTGAACATCGTGCGTATGTATCTGGATAATGTACCGGGACGATTCCCGCTGCCGCTGCGGTCAGTATTTGACGGTATCTATCTGGCCGCTCATCAGACTCTTGCCCCTCTGATCACCTGGTACTTCATTTCCTTTACCGGAATGCGGCACAAGATGAGCAAGACGGCGCGGATTCTGTATCTGATGCCGCTCGTATGCCTGTCCTATCTTACGATTATTATTCCGCAGATAAGACAGTATATGTACAGCTATGATGAGAATCTGGTATTTCATCTGGGACCTGCTTACATATGGACCGTGCCGATGGGCGGCATGTTTTACTGCGTTGTTATTGCCTATGTGGCAATCCGCAGCCGGCACAGGCTCAGCCGTGAACAGAAAAATGCCATCGTTTTCCTGATCATTTTCTGCTCCACACCTTCGTTTGTGCAGAACATCTGGATGCCGACACAGCAGTTCAGTGTGTTCTTTGAAGCGGTCGGTATCTTTGTCGTACTGCTGACAATTGATAACCAGAACTGGGTTTATCATTCGGCGACGCAGACGTACAACAGACTGACCATGCAGCGTCATCTGGAGGGCGATATCGAAGCCGGCAATACATTTGATGCGGTAATTGTCACGATCAGCCGCAAGGCATATTTCGAGATAGCATCCGCCGGCAATGAAGAATTCCAGCTGCTGATGGGTACGATCGGCAACTATATGAAGGGACTGCACGGACGGCCGGATGTCTATTACTGTGAGCGCGGTACCTATGTGATCACGCTCTATAACGACAGTCCGTGGAAGGCGTCGGATCTGCAGGCTGAGCTGAAGACAAGGTTCAGCATGACATGGACATTGACAGTCGGGGAGACCGACAGACAGATTCATGTTCCGGTCCGGCTTACGTCGGTAAATGTACCGGGTGATGCGGACAGCATTGAGAAGCTGTTCAGACTCACGGATTTCCCGTATGATGCCGAGACGGATGAGCCGCTGGTTGTAGAGGCGAAGACTTTGGTCATGGCAGAACAGCAGTACCAGGAGGTTATGAATTCTGACGATGATGCGGCGGAAGAGAAGGAAGAGGAGTACGAGCTGCCGGAAGAGCTCTCCAGCATGATGGATGACTTCACCTCGCATATCCGCGATCTGACTCCAATGGAGAAGAAGGTCATGCTCTGCTATATGGACGGATATGAGATCACAGATCTCCCGGAACTTCTGAATGTCACGATCAACACGGTGCGCAAGCATAACCGCAGTATCTATCACAAGCTGAATGTAGGTTCCAAAGAGGAACTGATGATTTACCTCGATATTCTTGATCGGTGCAACCGTCTGGAACCGATTGAGAATGCACTGGGGAAAGATAATTCATCAAAAGATTAATAACGCTATACCTGTTTTTTGATATCGGGGGAGAAGGGCGTGTGAGAAAACCATTTGGTTTTTCACACGCCTTTTTCAGCGGACGCGCCCGGCGGCGCACGGTTCTGACCGGTGAAAGTCCGGAATCCGCCCGGCAGCGGGAAGGTACACGAAGGATACCTCCCCTTTGCAGCGCCATGAAAAAGGTATGTCAGGTGTGCCTGCGCCCGCCATCCGATGATTATATCATGCGGGTAGTTGACGGCAAAGGCCAAAGGGATTAATCTTATTTCGACAGAAGGAAATGACTGTTTTCAGTCACACAGCTTCGTCAGTGAAGCCGGCAGCTTTTTAAGTCTGGCGGCACAGAATCTGTTTTGCACTGCAGAATGCAGGGAAAAGCAAGGCAGGCAGATCCAGCCGGCCGAGGCAGGATCTGCAGATTAATTATCTAGTCTCCCCCCTCAACAAAGAGCATTAGTTCTTTGTTAATTAAGAGTCAGGTGCGGATTTCCGCAGCCTGGCTCTTTTTTTTCCCTGTCTTCTGGCTCTTTTTCCCCTGTCTTATCATCCGGATAAGGCAGCCCAACCCCTCCTGCAGCCGCGGATACCATGATACGTATGCCCGGAAAGAAAAGCCGCATGAATCCGCATTGCCGAACCACCCCCGCGGCCATATCATCCGGGTAATTGACGATACTGCGGAAAGGCACTAACCTTTAACCGATAACTGATTTATTTTTAATCAATCATTTATCCATCCATTTCTTTCGCGGATCGGCGCTTTCACCGGTCAGGCAGAGAGAAGATGGAATGTTCTGTATAAACATCCAATCGCTATCTATTTAATCTAACTGAGGCAGGGGGATTTGTCATGAAAAAATCTTCAATACGTAAAAAGAACAACTTCATACGTCACCTGCTGGCTATCGCTGCGGCGGCCGCGATGTTCTGCTGCAGTTTTTATCCGCTGACAACGGATGCGGCGGATAAATCTACTGCTGATACAGAAACAGTAACGGAGACTGCTTCGATCAGTAAAGGCGGTACCCTCAAAGCCGATGGCGCAGACGGCTGTACCGTGACGGTCAGCTACGATGCGAAGGCAGGTATTCCGGAGGGAACTGTTTTAAAGGCAGAAGAAATCCGGGAAGGTACCAGTGAGTACGATCGGTACTACAAGGAGACTGCCGACAAACTGGAAAAGGAAAGCCCGGATGCCAGAATATCCGGAGCGCATTTCTACGATATAACGATCCAGGATGAAAACGGCAATGCCATCGAACCGGAGAGCAGCGTCAGCGTCAGAATTTCCTATGACACACCGATGCAGGCAGAAGCAGACGAGGACGGATGCCAGATCATTCATTTCGCAGAGGACAGCGGTAAGGAAACACCGGAGATGGCCGAGAATGTAAAAGCAGATGATGCGGCAAACTTATCCAGCGTTGCATTTAAAGCCGATAGCTTTTCAGTATACGGTGTGCTGCAGACGCAGCAGACAGAGTCGGACAGCGAAAGTGAAAGCGAAACGGATACGGCAGATACGGAAACTTCTGCTGCCGTGACTTATGCGGCGCAGGGCGCAGCGGCTGCGGCAAGTCTGACGGATTCCGATGACAGCAATGGACCGGCCGTTTCCAAGACCCTGACAGATAACGGAGATGGTACATATAATATCAATCTCAGCGTAACAGGCCACACAGAAGTTGAAACGGAAACCTCGAAATACAATATCGTGGTTGTACAGGATCTGTCGGGCAGTATGAAAAGAACATCAGGCAGCACGACAAGAATCCAGGCGGCAAGGGACGCACTCAAAGAACTCGGTACTGCCTTCCAGAGTGTGAACAGCAGCAGTCCGGATACGGTTGCCGTATCTCTGGTGACGTTCGCGACGACAGCGACAGCGGACGGAGTGGTTTACACACAGTTCGGATCCGGTTCCGCATATGAAACAAAAGTGGATAGTCTGTCAGCGGCGAAAGAAAAAGATGCTGAACACAGTTCTACTAACTGGGAAGATGCCTTGGTCAAGGCAAATTCTGTGTCGTTCGGTGCAGACCGCAGTTCTTATCCGACATATGTGATTTTTATTTCGGATGGCGACCCGACGGTAAGAAATTCCAAAAATGGACGCTATGAGGATATGCCTCTTTCGTTTCCGGTTAAGCCAGGTGTTACGAATAACTGGGATTACCACATTACAAATTATCCTGACTATGCAAATCAACCGACTATGTCAGATACAAGATTCGAACACACAAGCGGTGTATACGGTAATGGTCTCGGTGAAACAGACTGCACGATAACCCAATTGGAAAATTTAAGCGAGGTTATTTATGAGGAGACTTTTGAGGATCTCAATTATCATGCCGGTGCCGTAACCGCACAGGAACTGGTAAGCGGAGGAAAAACCTTATATGCAATCGGCACATTCAATAATACCGACAAGATGCAGGAGCTTGTAACTTTCACCGGAGAAAGTGCCGCTGATTATTATTACGATGCGGCGGATGCTGATACATTGAGCCGCACACTGAAAGCAATTGCCGCGAAGATCACAAAGAACTTCAGTTATAAGAATGTGACGCTTCATGATTCCCTTACAGCTCTTACGGCAGCTGATATCCGTGACGGCATCGACAGCGGTGAGGTTACCTATACCAAAACAGATAGTTCCGGCAGCAGTACGACATGGGATGATGCACCGGCAGCGACAATCGACAGTGACGGCAATTTCACATGGAGTCTCGGTGAGAATTTCGAACTGGAAAACGGCGTCACCTACACTGCCAGCTTCCGGGTATGGCCGAATCAGACCGCCTATGATCAGACGGCAGACCTTCTCGGAGGACGTACGGATTATTCCAGCGTAAGTGCCGCGCATCCGGAAATTGTGCAGGCATCAGACGGCACGTACATGCTGAAAACGAATAAAGACAATACAGACAGCAGCAACCCGGATCATGTTTATGTGACTTACACAAGTGTAGATAAAACGACACCGGGTTCGGAAATAGACACACCGGGTACGAAAGCCATTGACAATCCGGATCCGGTTCCGCTGCAGGACACCGAGCTGACCATTGAAAAAGTATGGAGCGGCGCAGATGACGAGGACCTTCAGAATATCACTGATATAACGGTAAATGTGATGCAGGGTGGGGAAGTATATCAGACCATCACATTGGAAAAGGATACCGAAGGAAATTGGAAAGGCAGCGTGCATGTATCTCTCGGTCTTACCGATAAAAACAATGTCGATCTTGATACAGGTTATGATTATACGATGCAGGAGATAACCATCAAGTACAGTGATGGATCCAGCAAGTCAGTTGGTGATGCAGGCTTTAAATGGACAAGTGATACCGTTCATCCGATGCTGGATAAGTGGACAGAGGCAGGCGATGACGCATCGAAACATCCGATCGATTATCGCGGCACCAATGCTCAGACAGTCACTGTTACGAACACAAAGACCGCCCCGCCGACAACGCAGATCACACTGCAGAAGGTGAAGGCAAGCGATAACGGCGATAACAGCGTACTTCTTGGCGGTGTTGAATTCAACCTGTACAAGGCGGATGAGAACTGGCAGCAGGTTGGCGATGCGATTGCGCAGCCGACTTCCGATGAGAGCGGACTGCTGACGCTGACCGATCTGGAAAGCGGCAATTACCTGCTCTATGAGACAAAGGCAAAGGACGGCTATTATCAGCCGACGGAGCCGTGGAAGATAACCGTATCCGATGATCTGTCAGTAACAGTGACAGATCAGGACGGCAAAACTGTCAGTGTAAGTGATGAAGGATATTACCTCATCACTAATAATGAAACCTACGAACTGCCGAATGCAGGCGGCATCGGCCGTACTCCGATCGAGACAGCCGGTCTGGCACTGATGATGACGGCGTTAGCAGGATATATTTTCTATCTGAGAAAACGCAGGGAAAGGAGGTCTCAATTGTAAAAAAAAAGAAAAGGCCATTTTCCCTGAATATCAGAGGGAGATAAGGTCCTGTTGCATACTGAAAATTTAATCAGAAAAAGAAAGAGGAGAAAATATGCGTAAATTCCTAAATTGCAATAACAAGTTGGACACCCTCAGCTAGGCAGTAGCCTGGTAGATTCGGTCGATTTCCTCCTCGAAGATTTCATCCGGGGTTCTGTAACCCAGGACTTTCCGTGGGAGACAGTTACA
>Ga0256404_1001487_pt1 | contig 56236 bp, 47 predicted proteins | sample RumenRJG_01DNA_FD_185990 | JGI IMG/M metagenome (GOLD analysis project Ga0256404, IMG submission 185990) | Bovine rumen microbial communities from Lethbridge, Alberta, Canada - RJG_01 | ecosystem: Host-associated > Mammals > Digestive system > Stomach > Rumen | place: Canada: Alberta | collected... | reverse complement strand
GGTTCTGTCAACCACAAACGTGACTAAGCCGCAGACGTATCAACCAAATATAAAAGTAATGTTTAACTGGGTCAACCGACATTAAAAATAAGGCTCAAAGTAGTCAACCAAAAGCGTTAAACTACATACGTTATCTCCATGACTCCACTGGTGACAAGAAGCAACGATGATGGTATCATACATCTCAACTTGAGAAAGTTCCTAAAAGATGGATTGGTATAAAGGCTAACACATTAATATATAATAAACAGGGTATCTTCGAATAGGTGACTTGTCGGGGATACCCTGTTTCGTATCATTTTGCTTTTATTCTATATCCTATGGTAGGTCTCGCTGAAGGGCTGGCGGTAACGGTCGCCCCACACGCCGTCTGGCTGACGGATGCCGCAGGTGATGACCATGTTGATCTCTACCTTACGGGGCAGGTCGAGGGCCTTCTTGACCAGCAGACTGTCTAAGCCTTCCAACGGACAAGTGTCGTAGCCTGCCTCACTCATGGCCAGCATAAACGTTTGTGCGGCCAAGGCGCAGCTCTTATGTACGACGACGCGCATGTCACCCTCCGATACCTGGCGCACGATGGGACGGCTCAGGCCGATAAGCTGAGCTAAGAGTTTGCGCAAGAGCCCCCATAGGCCGAAGCCGCGCGAGTAGAGGAACGGCATTACCTTGCCGTAGTAGGTGTCCCATTTCTTGATGCGCTTCTCCTGCTTCTCCTTCGGTGCATGACGTCGCTGGTTGCCCTCCTCAAACTTTCGGGCAGCTTCAGCGTGCTGCTTATAGAGGTCCTGACGCGTGACGAAGACCACGATCTCTTGTGCCGAGCGCGCCGTGAGCTGGTCGAGGCAGGCATGGGCGAGCTTCTCTAATACCGCTTTGTCGGTGACGTGATAGGCCTCCCACAACTGCATGTTGGAACTCGTCGGGGCCAGTGTTGCCATCCTGATGCATTCTTTCACCCGTTCCGGGTCAAGCGCCTTCTGCGGATCAAAGTGACGGATGGCACGGCGGTGGTCTAAAATCTCTTGTAAACTCATGGTTATTTGCTTTATATATTACTGATGCAGGTGGCGCTGTTCCCATTGCCATGCATCCTATTCCTGAGTAAAGTTAGGAATAAATTGTCTTTCCTCCAAACGATAGCATCATTTTCGCCAAAAAGATCATTATTTTAGTACTTTCAGTCATCAATTGTGCGTTGGGAAGGCCAGTTTTGGCCTTTTTCATTCCTTCTTTGTGTTATCATCATAAATCAAAAAAGAGGCAAGTGTCTTGCGTATTTAGAGGAAAATTGCTAACTTTGCACTTGCTCAACCATCGGAGGGCGCCATAAGGAAGTGGCACTGGATAAGACGGGGTATCACAACCTCGACAATCCAGTGCCACTTCTTTCGTTATGTGAAAGTAAAAAAATTAGATATAAGATGAACACAGTTAGGATTGCTACAACTAAAGACATCCCTCTCATCCGTCAGATGGCGGAACAGGTGTTTCCTAAGACTTATCAGCATATCATCACGTCCGAGCAGTGCGATTACATGATGGACATGATGTATTCTGAGGCCAGTCTGCTCAGGCAGATGACGGAGGAAGGCCATGTCTACCAGTTGCTCTCTGTTGATGGCGAACCTGCCGGCTACGTCTCGGTGCAACCCATCGAGGCAGATGTCTACGAACTGCAGAAGATTTATGTGCTGCCCCGCTATCAAGGCCGTCACTTAGGTCGCACGCTCTTCGATGCCGCAGTCAGCTTTGTCAAGAAGCAACATCCCGAACCATGCCGGCTCTTCCTTCACGTCAACCGCTACAACAAGGCCAAGACCTTTTATGAGCATCTTGGCCTGAAGGTTGTCAAGCAGGGAGACTACGACATCGGACACGGCTACTTCATGAACGATTATATCATGGAGAAGAATATCTGAGAGTATGATTTATTATTGGTGAATGAAATAGCATCGGGACACTATCTTTGGCTGAACCCTCGAAAAAGTGCAGGTTTCGTCTTTCTTCGTCCTCGGAAAAGCGTATCTTTGTAAATATATATGCTTCCCAAGAAGAACGAGAATTTTTTAGCCCCGCGGGGTTAACATTCTCTTCGCATAAGGGTATTGATAATAAAAAGACACGAGACAGACAATGGACAGACAGCACGTTGGACAGCGGAGCACGGAGACCAGCACGAAATTAGGCAACAAAAGAGACTGTGAGGATGCCAAAAGGAGAATGACAAAAGGCCATGCCGCATAGCTAAGCGCTGTGCGGCATGGCCTTGCTTTGTTAATCATAACTAAAATTTTTGCTCTTTTCTACCTTTTTATAAATCGTAATTTATAAATTCGCTATATTTGCGGAAAGTTTTAATTACGATTTATGGAGAAACTGATAGAACGTCCGTATTATATCAATATGATTCGCCCTTTTATCGGGAAGAACGTAATCAAGGTGCTGACAGGTCAACGCCGGGTAGGGAAGAGCTGTATCCTCAAGCAATTGGCTAACAAGATAGCAGAGACAAATGCTGATGCCAATATCATATCTATCAACAAAGAACTGGAGGACTTCGCTTTCATTCATACTCATGACGATTTGAGCAAATACGTTGGGGAACAACTGAAGTCTGGTGCAGCCAACTATCTCTTCATTGATGAGGTGCAGGATATAGAAGGTTTTGAGGTTACGCTTAGGAGTCTGCAGGCCTCAGAAGCTTGCGACATCTACATCACTGGCAGCAATGCCAAGATGTTTTCCAGCGAATTGTCCACCCATCTCTCTGGCCGCTATGTGGAGTTTCCCATCCACAGTCTCAGTTATGATGAGTTCCTGGTGTTCCATCATTTGGAGCCTTCCAATCAATCGTTGAGAGACTATTTGCTCTATGGCGGAATGCCTTATCTTACCAATCTGCCCCTTGAGCGGGATATTGTCTTTGAATATCTGCAGAATGTCTATAATACCATACTCCTGAAAGATGTGGTCAAACGTGAGGGCATCCGCAACGTAGATTTCTTGGAGACATTGGCATTATATACAGCCGACAATGTGGGTAACCTGTTCTCTGCAAACAATATCAGTAAATATCTTAAATCGCAGCATGTCAATACCTCTCCTACACAGATCATTAACTACCTGCGAGCCATGCAGAATGCCTATTTGATACAGAAAGTACGCCGAGTGGACATCAATGGCCTTCGCATGTTTGAGATAGGAGATAAATACTACTTTGAGGATTTGGGACTGCGCAACTGCCGTTTGAGCTCTTCGGTCCAACAAGACATCAATAAGCTTATAGAGAATGCCATTTATCTGTATCTCTGCCAACAGCGTTTCAAGGTGTTTACAGGACAGATGTCTGATGGCAAGGAAGTGGACTTTGTCGGGCTTCACGACGACCAGCGTATCTATGTACAGGCCACCTATCTTATGGTAGACGAGGCCACTCGCAAGCGCGAGTTCGGTAACCTGAATGCTATCAGCGACAACTATCCCAAATATGTTGTCAGCCTGGACGAATGGACAAGCGGCAGCAACGTTGATGGCATACAGCATGTTCACCTTGGCGACTTTCTGCGGATGAAACTGACTTAATGCTGCCATGGCGTTAAGCCTATTTAAGCATAGGTGTTAAGGATAAATAAGCGAAAACGCTTGGTGCTCTTTGTTTTTCGGGTTACCTTTGCGGTGAAATAAACTCAGAGAGATGGAAAGAAAAGCAATGATACTGATGCTCTGCATGGCAGCGACTGCCGCTTATGCACAGAAAGACGGAACAGCCACGGCCACAAGCGGTGCCGACTCACTGCGCATGGACAGCATCATCCATGCCTTGCCGGAGGTGATGGTCAAGGGTGAGCGCCCCATCGTGAAAGTAGCAGGCAGCAAGCTGACCTACGACATGCCACTGCTGCTCAAAAAGGAGAGTGCGGACAATGTCTATGACGCGCTGAAGCTCATCCCTGGCGTGACCGACAACAATGGCTCGCTCACGCTCGCGGGCAATGCCTTTAACGTGCTGATCAACGGCAAGCACTATCAGATGGATGCCGCACAGCTCAACGCACTGCTGAAGAGTCTGCCGTCTAACAGGCTGAAGCACGCCGAGGTGATGTACACCACGCCGGCCCGCTATGAGGTGCGTGGGGCGAGCATCAACCTCGACATCGCCTCCGACAGTTCACAGCCCGACGGATGGCAGGGAGAACTCACGGGAGCCTGGAACCAACAGCATGAGGCGATGTGGAGCGAAAAGGCCGGACTGATCTATCATAAAGGAAAACTCGACTTCGATGTGAACTATCAACTCAATCATGGCAAGACCTACAGCATAACTGACGAGACCTCGCTTCACCATCTCGATGACGGGACGACACACGACATTGAGACGCATGAGGCGCAGCGCAGTCGCGATCACGAGCATCTGTGGCGTATGGGGCTTGACTATGCCTTTACCGACAATCATCGGCTGAGTCTGAGCTACACCGGCAACTACAACACCGAGCATGCCCGTGAGGACGTGACGGGTAACGTGATGGCTACCAATGCTTATCGGACAAGAAAGACCATGCACGACGTTATGCTCGACTATCAGTTGCCTACGGGAACGAAGCTCAACGCCGAATACACCTATTATAATACGCCCTCGACACAGCAGCTCACCAGCATGCTGCCTACGGGTGAGCTCCACTTCGACACCGACGAGCACCAGCGCATCAACCGCTGGAAGTTCCATCTCGGGCAGGAGCACAGTCTTGCGGGCGGATGGGGACTCAACTACGGCGTGCGTTATAGTCTTACCAATGACCATAGTTGGCAGACGTTCACGCCGACGGGCGACAACACCGCCGCCCATCCCGCCGATTCGTACAGCCGCCAGAACGAGGACATCGTCAACATCTATGCCGGCACCAACGGCAAGATAGGAGAAAAACTCGACTTCGAGGCTTCGCTGGCCGCCGAATACTATCACTCGATGGCTTGGCATCAGTGGAATGTCTATCCCACGTTCTCGCTGACCTACATGCCCAATAGCAGTCACATGCTCCAACTCAACTTCAGCAGCGACAAAAAGTTCCCGGACTACTGGACGCTGCAGAGCTTCACAACGTACAGTAACGGCGGCTACAATGAAGTGGTGGGCAACCCCGGATTGAAGCCGTCGAGTGAATATCAGACGCAGTTGGTCTACGTGCTGCACAATAAATATCAGTTCGTGGCGTGGTTCAACTACATCGACGACTACTTCGTGCAGACACCCTACCAGCGCCACGACCGGCTGACCGTACAATACAAGTATCTCAACTTCGACTACTCGCAACAATGGGGCTTGCAGGCTTCCGTGCCCCAGCGCTTCGGCAACTGGCTCGACAGCCGTCTTACCGTTCTCGGCGTGTGGATGAAGGAGAAGTGTTCTGCGTTTTACGACATCCCCTTCAACCGCGACATCGCTTGGGTGATGGCCAGCTTGCGCAACAACTTCACCCTTGTCCCCAACCATCTCTATCTCAATCTCGACGGCATGATACGCTCCAAGGCTCATCAGGCAATCTACGATCTGCCCGCCTCTGGCAACGTCGATGTCGGACTGAAATACATCTTTTGGAAGAAGCGCGCCACGCTCCACGTGTTCTGCAACGACATCTTCGAGACTTCCGGCATCGATCCCGTCATCCACTATGGCAACCAGAACATGAAGATGGACTTCTCGTGCTACCGGCAAGTGGGCGTGTCGCTGGTCTATCGGTTCGGAGGCTATAAAGACAAGAACAAAGAAGTTGACACGTCGAGGTTTAAGCAGTGACGAAAGCAGTCGGATGCTGCGGAGCAGCATCTAACAGAACCCAGCATCTGCCAGAGCCCAGTACTGCCAGCCCCGTCAGCGACAAAACCGGGAGACAGAGTCGAGCGCCGGACAACAGAGCCGAGCGCCCAAGCCGGGGTTTCGCCCCGCGCACCAAAGTAGCGCAAACATTTTAGGGGAGAAAGCGGCAGTCATCAGCAGAAAAAATGTTATCTTTGCGTGTATGAAGTGGAAACGCATCCTCATCGCTATTGCCATCGCGCTGTTAGCCGTCGTTGGCCTGCAGTGCTTTTGGCTTTTCCGGCAGTACAGCACACAACGATCGCGGCTGCGCCAACAGCTTGGCGACGATACGCTGTTTAATGTGCGCAGCTTGCAGGTGTTTGTTACAAAGTTGCGTCACCGTTTAGAACACTATCCCCGGCTGCGCATCGTCAATGTCAGGGGTATCGGGTATAAGCTCATCATCGCCTGACAGCTTCGTATCGTTTCATAGGCGTAGAAACGCCGGCTGAATAGAGCAAACAAGAAAAGAGCATCCATGTGCTGAGTGTTCTCAGTCTATGGATGCTCTTTTTTTGTTTGCTGTCAGACGTAAAGGTTACAAGCCCATGCCACTTGCGGGTGAGTCTTTCTTTTGTGAGTCGTTGAAGTCGTTGTTGATCTTCGAACTGTACTGTCCGAACTGTTTCTTTGTGTTTCCAAAGTTCCACTTCACTGACAGGGCTAAGACCTGTAGGGGGATAGAGACGTGGGTATGGTTGCTGAAGTCGGCACCGGCACTGTGCTGGTTGATGATCAGGTGGCTGCGGAGCGGGTTGGCATAGCGGGCCGAGAGCTCTAAGCGATCCTTGAAGAAAGAGCGGGTGAGCGAAGCATTGAAGAACTGCATGCCACTGTTGTAGCCCATGAGGTTGTACTGGCGTGTTTGGGCGAAGACTCCGAACGAACTCTTGACTTTCCATGGCAGCTGCTGCTCCAATCCGACATAGGCTCTTCCCGACCATCCCCAGTTGTGATACCCGAGTTCCTTTGCCTTCCAGTCACCGTAAGACACGTTACCGTTGAGCATCAGCGTCGTGGTCTTGGTGGCTACCCACCGGATGAAAGCATCTATGGAGGTGTTTCGGCTCTTACCGTTGTTGGCATAGGTGCTGTTGTACTTGTTGTCAGCGTCGACGAACTGATAGTTTTCTATCTCGTTGCCGATGTAGTCGTGGCTGAGGCTGACGTTGAACATCAGTTTCGGAGAGAAGAAATTGTAGGCTAATGTCACGTTGTGCGATTTCATCACGGCGAGCGACGGGTTGCCGTACGACAGAGCTGTCGGGTCTGTGCGGTCGGTGTATGGGTTGAGCTGGCTGATGCCAGGTCGCGAGATGCGCATGGTGTAGGTCAGGCCGAGGTTGGATGTCGGTGTGATGTTGTAGCCGATGCTTCCCGAAGGCACGAGGTTGCCATAGTCCTTATGGAAGTTGCGGTCGCTGTGCTCAGCATATTTCACGCTCTCGAAGGTATGCTCGTAGCGCAGGCCGAGGCGTGCGTTGTACTTCTCCTTGGTGAGCTTATACTGTGCATAGCCTGCCACGATGCTCTGCAAGTTGCGGTAGAGCATGCTGCCGGCGTCGTTGAGCACGTCGTTACCGTCAACGATGTCGTAGAGTCGGCTGTCGCTCTTGTTGCGTCGGCTGATGAACTTCGTGCCCGTCTCCAGCGTCTGTCCTTTGCCAAGGTCCAAGGTCAGGTCAGCCTGTCCGGTGTGGCTGGTGCCCCACGTACGTGAGTCGGAGAAGAGATCGGTAAGGGTAAGTCCCGTCACACCCGACACATTATTATATATAGTCCATGTACGGTTACGGGCCGGGTTGTAGTCGAAGAGATAGCTCAGCGTCAGCGACGAGGTATGGTCAGCGTTGAGCCACCGCTGATAGTCGGCACTGGCATTGGCGCCCATAAAGCGGTTGCGTTGGTTGGAATTGTAGACATAGCTGAAGCCATTGCCGTAAGGGCCTCCCGAGAAGGAGTTGCGCGGTTGCATATTCTGGTTGGTGTAGCCGCCATTGACACCGGCACTGACGTTGATGGTGCTCAAAGAGTCGAGGGCGTAGCCTAAGGTGAAGTTGCCAAAAGAGAAGGGATGCTTCTGCTTGAACTCCACGTCTGTGGTCTGCAGCGACTCACCGAGAGAAGTCTGTTGCAGACGGGTATTGGTCACCTTGAGGTTGCCAAAGTCCTGCCAGGCAAACATGCCCATGGCGCTGTAGGTCAGCTTGCCATGCTGTCCGCCGATGTAGGCGTTGGCGCGCTCGCCCTTGTTGCTGAGGGAGAGCTCGACATTGCCGTTGTAGCAGTTGTTGCAGTCACTGTTGGGTTGTCCGCTTTGGTGCACCAGCTTGATGTCGAGCACGCCACTGGTACCCTCAGCATCGTATTTGGCACCCGGAGAGGTGATGACGTCGATGCTCTTCACCATGGAGGCAGGCATCGACTTCGCCACTTGCGAGAAGTTGTTTTGGAACATCTGGTTGGGCTTGCCGTCGACATAGACCTTAAAGCTGGCAGATCCCTTCACGGTGACGTTGTCCTGTCCGTCAACGTTGACCATAGGTACCTTGCGCAGCATGTCGAGGAGCGTCATCGTCTTGGCGTCTTCGTCCTGCTGTACGTTGTAGGTCATCTTGTCGGTCGTCATCCTGACGATGGGCTTCTGTGCCACCACTTCCACGGCTTGCAGGTCGAGGCTGTCGTGGATGACTTGGAGCTTGAGGCTATCGTTGACGCCTCGTTGCTTAAGGCTGTCGACGGTGTTGGCCGGAGCCTGGGCCAGGGCGGCGAGAGGGGAGAGCGAGAGGAGGGTGATGGCAAGGGCTTGCTTGCCGGGAATTGTCTTTTTCATTCTTGATTTCTTTATTGGGACGCTGCACAGCAGCGTCGTACGGAACAGTGCCCACCTTTTGAGAGAGGGCTTTGGGAGTTTTTTGAGGGGGCGAGCTTTGGGAAGGAAAGCGGGAGGCTATTCTTGGTGGACAGCGGGCTATCCTTGGTGGATGGCGGCTACCGCTTCCTTGAGCTCTTCCCAAGAGATGTCGAGGAGCTTCATTTGGCGGGCAAACTCGGGGAGGACGGTCTTGAGAAACGTCTGACGCCGTGTCTGCTTGATGTGTCGCTGCGCATCTTCCGCTACGAAATAGCCGAGGCCGCGCTTGTTGAAGATGATGCCTTCCTGAGCGAGCTGGTCGTAGGCCTTGACCGCCGTGTTGGCATTGACGCCGAGCGTGGCGGCATATTCGCGCACGCTGGGGATACGGTCAAAAGCCTTGTAGACACCCGCGAGGATCTCGTCGCTCAGTCGGTCGGCTATCTGCAGGTAGATGGCTTTGTCGTTGTTGAATGCCATATACGTGAGTGTTATGAAAGGTGAGGCTATTTGCCAAGTTGCAGTCTGTCGGTGTCGATGTCACCGCTTCCCGATACGCTCTTTTCGAGCGACTGCAGTGTTCCGGAGAGGTCGACGTCACCGCTGCCGGCGATGCTGATGCCCGCATAACCGCAATGTTCGAAGTTGAGTGTGCCGTCGCCGCTTCCGGCAATGTAGAGCTTTGTCACTTTGACATTGGTCAGCTTGCTCTTTACGTCACCGCTGCCGCTGATGCTGAACGAAGCATTGCGGGACTGTATGGTTCCGGTCTCTATGTCACCACTGCCTGCTACGATATATTGGAAATCACCGGAGAGGGTAACGTCTTTCAGCTTGCTGTCGCCGCTGCCAGAGATGGACAGCTCCAGGCTTTTGCCGGTGATGTTGCTTTCGGCATAGAAGTCGCCACTGCCGGCGGTGGAGATAGCGTCTAACGAGGGAGCGCAGATCCAGAGCTCGGCACCATCTCCTGTGGTGTTGAAATGTAAGACGGTGATGCCTTTTTGCTTCTTCTCTTCCTTTTGCGTGATGACGAGCTCACCACGGTTGGCGGTGACAGTGTGAGAAGCGTACCAACGTGGGGTGGCCTTCAAGACAACTTTGTAGGTGTCGGACTGCGTGAAGTGGATGTCGCAGTTGGAGTAGTTCTTGATGCTTTGGAAGTCGCGGAGGTTGAGGGTATAGGACTTCGTGGGCTCATCACTGTTGTTAACTTTCTCGATACGGCAAGCGGAAACAGAAAGAATGGCCACAAGGGCGATAAACATAAATGCTAACTTTTTCATGGTGATACTTTTTAATGATTGGGAGATGCTGCTAAGCATCGTCTGACAAAACGAAACGGACGCCTTTTATTTGTTAATCCACTGGTTGTTGATGACTTGCAGACGGGTGTAGCGGCGGAAGGCGAACCAGTAGCAGAAGATGATGAGGGCAATGTTCAAGACGAAGTAGAGGGCATTCCACCATGCGTCGTAGAGAATGATCGTGTAGCCACTGTCGAGGAAGTCTGTGAGCAGTTTCGCTGCAGAAGCACCGAGCATGAGCAGCAGGATGCCAATGCCCATCCACGTGAGAATGGCCATGACGAGTGGATGCTTATGGTAGATGCTGCCGAAGAGAAGGAAGCAGGCGTGCTGCGTGATGGTTCCTAAGAGAATCACGAGGAAGCCTTCGACTGGTGAGGGGTCGCCATTGAGATTGGTATAAAAATGGAAGATGCCACTATTGTTGAGTCCTTCCGTGAGTGCGCTGGTAGCCCACTGTGCTGCATCGCTGTTGATCATCAAGCTCATGAGATATTGCAGCACGTCGCCGGCAAAGAAACCTAAGATGGCGGCTAAGGGCATGACAACCACGAGTACGAGGTAGCGGGCGATGAACTTCTCTTTGTTGGAGGCAGGGAGCATGAAGTTGTTGATGCGCTGTTGACGGCTTCGGAGGCTGGAGAAGATGAGCGCACCGCTGCAAAGCAGATAGGCGGACAGCGCTACGGAACAGAGAATGCCCATGGTGTAAGCACTGCTCGACGACGACTTGAAGACGAGCGTGAGGATCTGTGGAATGACAACCAGACCGAAGAAAGTCAGGGCCATGGTGGCTATTTGACGCTTGCTGAGCAGCAGCTCCCAACGGAGCACTTGCAGAAATCTATTCTTGTTCATAGTGTGATTCTGTATCTATGTGATGTATATCGTGTTATATATAATAAGGTGTAAACACTTGGAGCCTTATATATAAATAAGGTGTAGCGAAACTACTGGTTACTGATTTTGCCGCTGATCGTGGCGTTGAAGAGCAGCTCCAAGTCTACTTGCGTCTCTTCACCTTCGCCACGTGGCATGATGACGGCGTTACCTTGCAGGCTCGGTTCGGCATAGAGCACCGTGTCGTCCATTTCCTGCGGCGAGAGATAGCGGAAGGCATAGCGACGAGAGATGTCTGCGATGGAACTGTTGAGCAGCACGCGGCTTTGGTTGATGATGACCACATGGTCGAGCAAGCTCTCGATGTCGTGAACCTGATGGGTGGAAATGATGAGCGTGCGGTCGTCCGCCATGTAGTTGGCCACCACCTTGCGGAAGAGTGCTTTCGACGGGATGTCGAGGCCGTTGGTCGGCTCGTCCATCATCAGCAGGCGTGTGCCCGTGGCAATGGCGAAGCTCATATACACCTTTTTCTTTTGTCCCATTGACAGCTCCTTGAGGTTAGGCTCAGCGGGCATCTCGAAGTCTGCTAAGCATTTGCCCAAGAGTTCGTCGCTGAAATGCGGATAGAAGGCACGCATCATGTCGGCGAAGGCTTCAAAGCTCATGTCGGGCATGGCGTACTCCTCAGGCACGATAAACATTTCCTGGAGCATCTCGGGAAGACGCAACCAGCTCTCCTTGCCGTCGACTGTCACCGTGCCGCTGTTGGGACGCAGCAGTCCGGCGATGAGATAGAGTAGGGTAGACTTTCCCGTGCCGTTCTTGCCAAGCAGGCCGTAGACGCAGCCGGGTTGCAACTGCAAGGCGAAGTGGTCAAACACTTGGTGCTTGCTGCCCTGATAGTGAAAACGGAGGTCTCTTACATCAATCATATTGTTCTTTTTTACGTTTAACCGTTATCTGTATTAGTGTACTACTTTAATAGTACACTGCAAAGATAATATGATTTGCTTGAAACGGCCAAATAATATAGCGATAAAATGCTTGTATATGGTGTATTTTTAACTTTTATATTGTGTACAGCACTCTTTGCTTTACTTTTGTTAACGATTTTATAAGTAAGATAATAGCGTGATCATGGTGTGCAAAAGGGGTTGTACCACGTTTGTGGTATGCAATATGACGTGAATATGTGATTTCTATAATGGGAAAATCATCGTAACTTTGCATCGTGAAAAAACAATAGATGTGTAACCGCTGAACGCAACCTCATGATTATATAAAGGTTGAGGAAAGCATAAAAAGTAAATGACTATGAGCAACGAGAAAAAGCTTCATTTCGAGACACTGCAACTTCATGTAGGACAGGAACAGGCAGACCCCGCCACAGACGCGCGCGCCGTGCCTATCTACCAGACCACGTCTTACGTGTTCCACAATGCGCAGCACGCTTCCGACCGCTTCCATTTGAAGGACGCTGGAAACATCTACGGTCGTCTGACCAACACCACACAGGGCGTGTTTGAGGATCGCGTGGCCGCACTGGAAGGCGGCGTAGGCGGACTGGCTGTTGCCTCAGGTGCTGCTGCAGTGACTTACGCCATCACCAACCTGGCATACGCCGGTGATCATGTGGTGGCAACCGATACCATCTACGGCGGAACCTATAACCTGCTGAAGCACACGCTGAGCAAGTACGGTATTGACACTACTTTTGTCAACCCCGACGACTACGACGCTTTGGAGGCTGCCATTAAGCCCAACACCAAACTCGTATATATCGAGACCCTCGGCAATCCTAACTCTAACATCAGCGATATCGAGCGCTCGGCCGCCATCGCCCATAAACATGGCATCCCCTTGGTGATCGACAACACCTTTGGCACTCCCTACCTCATCCGTCCTATTGAGCACGGAGCCGACATCGTGGTGCACTCAGCCACAAAGTTCATCGGTGGCCACGGATCATCTCTCGGCGGTGTCATCGTCGACGGTGGTAAGTTCGACTATTTTCAGAACGACAAGTTCCCCGGCTTCACCAAGCCCGACGCCTCCTATCATGGTCTTGTCTTCGGCAAGCTGCCCGCTCCTTTCGTGACCCGCGTGCGTGCCCTGTTGCTCCGTGACGAGGGTGCCTGCATCTCTCCGTTCAACGCTTGGGTGCTGCTGCAAGGTCTGGAGACGCTGTCACTGCGTGTGGAGCGCCACGTATTCAACACATTGAAAGTCATCGACTATCTCAAGACCCAGCCGCAGGTGAAGAAGATCAACCACCCGTCACTGCCCGATCACCCCAACCACGACCTCTACGAGCGCTACTTCCCCAACGGCGCCGGCAGCATCTTCACCTTTGAGATCGATGGCAGCCAGCAGAAGGCTTGGGACTTCATCGACCATCTCAAGATCTTCTCTGACCTGGCCAACGTGGCTGACGTGAAGTCGCTCGTCGTGCATCCAAAGAGTACCACACACTCTGAGTTGAGCGAGGAGGAGGCTTCCGAGCAGGGTATCTTCGACGGAACAATCCGTCTGAGCATCGGCACTGAGCACTATGAGGATCTCATCGCTGACCTCGATCAGGCCTTTGAAGCCGTGAAGAGCGAGAAATAAGGTCAAGGAGCGATCGTCATTTATCAAGAATTTAGAGAATTGAAGAATTAGAAACCATTAAAAAGAAACACATTATGGCAAGAATATATAAGCAGATCACAGACCTGATTGGTCATACACCTTTAGTAGAGCTCAACAAGTACTCGGCTCAGCGTGGCTTGGAGACTCCAGTGCTGGCCAAGGTAGAGTTCTTCAATCCCGGCGGCAGCGTGAAGGACCGCATCGCCCTGGCAATGATCGAGGCCGCTGAGCGCGACGGTAAACTCAAGCCGGGAGAAACGATCATCGAGCCGACCAGTGGTAACACAGGTGTAGGCTTGGCCCTGGTATCAGCCGTGAAGGGATATAAGCTCATCCTCACCATGCCCGAGACGATGAGCATCGAGCGCCGCAACCTTGTGAAGGCCTACGGTGCACAGGTGAAGCTCACCAGTGGCAAGGATGGCATGCCGGGTGCTATCAAGGCTGCTGAGGAACTGCGTGACTCTATCCCCGGCTCGGTTATCCTTGAGCAGTTTGAGAATTCCGCAAACCCTCAGAAGCACTACGAGACGACAGGTGTGGAGATTTGGAACGACACCGACGGCAAGGTCGACATCTTTGTGGCTGGTGTAGGTACCGGTGGAACGATCTCAGGCATCGGCCGCAGACTGAAGGAGAAGAACCCCAACGTGAAGATCATTGCTGTGGAGCCTACAACCTCACCGGTGCTCAACGGTGGCAAGCCCGGACCACATAAGATTCAGGGTATCGGTGCAGGCTTCGTGCCAAAGACCTACGATCCGAAGGTCATCGACGAGGTGTTTGACGTGGACAACGACGCTGCTATCCTCGCCGGCCGCCAGCTGGCTCAGCAAGAGGGACTGCTCGTGGGTATCTCTTCCGGTGCAGCCGCATACGCAGCCACTGAGATTGCCAAGCGCCCGGAGAACAAAGGTAAGACAATCGTGGCTCTGCTGCCCGATACGGGCGAGCGCTATCTCTCGACAGTGCTCTACGCCTTCGAGGAGTATCCACTTTAACAACAACGTTTTCTCGTTTGCATCATTGCATACATTTTAGGCCCGCTGCCTGATGTCCCACTTCCAGGGGACAAGGCGGTGGGCCTTTTTCAATGTTGAATGGTGAGTGATGAATGGGAGCGGGAGGAAGTGTTGAATAGAATACCCCAAAAGGTAGAAACAATACGAATGGAGACAGTCAAGTCAGCGTGTTCTTTTTGAAAAATCAGTTGTTAGTAAATGGTCAAACGTTCGTTGGACGATAGGCAAACGTTCGTTTGACTTTTGTACAACGTTCGTTCGACCATACGTCAAACGAACGTTTGACCATCACCAGACAACGCTTCTTTGCATGTCTGGTCGTGCAATTCAATGTGTCTAAAGACGATTCTAAGTCCATGCAAGGACGAAAAATCGCGCGTATAGAACCAAAAAGGCACTGACAGGAATGCTGTCAGTGCCTTTTGATGATGATCGCTTAAAGCTTTGTTTATGCAGGAGTGACCATGATGAATGTGCGGATGATCCAGTAGCAGAAGATACCGCCAAGGTAGCCCAGCGCTGCAATCCAGCTCACATGCTTCATATACCAGCCGAAGGTGATCTTCTCCAGTCCCATGACCACAACGCCGGCAGCAGAACCAATGATGAGCATGGAACCACCCACACCGGCACAGTAGGCGAGCAACTGCCAGAAGATGCCGTCGACAGCCATGTCGCCTGTCGGTGCCACAGGATACATGCCCATGCAACCGGCCACCAAGGGTACGTTGTCAACAATACTCGACAGCACACCGATGATGCCCGTCACAGCGTAGTGGTTGCCGTCGAAGGCTACGTTGAGGCCCTTGCCGATAGAGGTCAGCACGCCTGTCTGCTCCAAGCTGGCCACTGCCATGAGGATGCCGAGGAAGAAGAGAATGGTCGACATGTCGATGCGGTGAAGCAGGTTGACCACACGCTTCTTGGTTCCGTGAGTCTCGTAGGAAGTGGAGAGATTGCGGTAGAACAGCTCGGTGGCAATCCACAGCACACTCAGCACGAGCATGATGCCCACGAAGGGAGGCAGACCGGTGATGCCCTTGAAGACGGGAACGAACATCAGACCACCGACACCGATGCAGAACACGGCGGCACGCTGGCGATGACCCAGCTCCTGCTCTTCGGTCTCCACAGGAGCGTCGGGGCTGTCAATGTCCTCCAAGTCGCCGTGGAGAGAATATTGCAGGATAAAGGCCGGGATGACCATCGACACGATAGAAGGAATCGTGATCTCGGAGAGCACGCCCAAGGCTGTGATGACGCCCTTGTTCCACAGCATGATTGTCGTCACGTCGCCGATGGGCGAGAAAGCGCCACCTGAGTTGGCGGCAATGATGACGAGTGAGGCGTAGATGATGCGATCCTTGTGCTCTTTGACGAGTTTGCGCAGGATCATGATCATCACGATGCTCGTGGTGAGGTTGTCGAGGATGGCAGAGAGGATGAATGTCAGGAAGGCGATGCGCCACAGCAGTGTGCGCTTGCCTTTGCTCTTCATCACGCCACGTACCCAGTTAAACCCGCCGTTCTGGTCCACGATCTCCACGATCGTCATGGCACCCATGAGGAAGAACAGCGTTGTGGAGGTGTCGCCCAAGTGCTCGGTGATGGCCGTGCCGGCCTTGTTGATGAGTTCCTGACCGCTGAATCCCGGCAGATAGCTGCCCGGATCGATCATGAACAACGTCCAGCAGACCACAAACATCAGCAAGGCTACGGCTGCTTTGTTGACTTTCGTCACGCTCTCCAAGGCTATGAACAGATAGCCCACGCAGAACATGACGACAATTGCGATAGTTAATGTTGACATAAGCGTTTCGTTTTTATGCTTTCTCTGTAATATAGTTAACCAAGTGCAAAGATAATCATTTTTCTAAAAGCAAGAGGCGAAAAAGCCAAATATTATGCTTTTTCGCCTCTATTGTTTCTGTTTTGTCATTTATCCGTTCACTGCGTCGAGGATCGTCTCGTTGGCAAGGCTGTCGATGGTGGCGGCGTGCTCTGCCTCAAAGAGACTGTGCATAGTGGCAAACTCGCCGCAGACGTCGATGCCAATCATCTGTTTGGTGTCCATGAGCAGGGTGACGAGCCGATGCAGTTCTGCAAGGGTCATGTGGCCCTGATCCCAGTTGGTGACTGCCGAGGAAGGGTCGAGGACGTCTTTGTCGATGGAGAGATAGATGGGTCCCGTCTCTCGCAAGGGCACCTTACCTCTCAGCAAGAGTCTGAAATCGGTAGGACTAACTGTGCTTACCTTGCTCAGATAGGGTAGGGGCACATCCTTGTAAGCCTCGCGGTGCGGGCCGATGATGATGACCTTTTTCAGGTATCGGTTTTCCCGGATCACTGCGTCGACCCAGTCACCGCAGGTCAGTGCGTAGCGTACCTGCGGCAGTTGCATGTCGGTGTGGTGGTCGACGAGCACGAGCGTGAAGGGCTCTTTGATTTTGTCGGTCCACAGTTTGGTCATGTAGTGATAGTCACCAGAGTCGATGAAGTGAATGCCGCGTGGCCCCAACAGGCGTATGCGTTGGTTGATGATGCGGGCACTCTGATGGGTCAGAACACAATCAGTACCGTGAAGGTCGGTACAGTCGATGTGCAGGAAGTCGTGGTTGTGGGCGAAGGTTTCCAATTGATAAGCCCCGGAAAAGTTCATGACCACGACAGGTGCTTTCTCAATTCTTCTCATTCTGAATGAAAGATATTGGTTAAAGGATGATGTTGCTGCCGAGTTGTTTGGCAAGGGCGTTGCGCATGGTCTGCAGCTGTTGGTATCGGGCCATCAGCTCTTTGAGCTTGCCGATGTCCTTTGTGCTCTGCGCGATCTCGGCCTGCACCTGCTTCAGTTGTGCCTCGACATAGTCCTTGCGGAAGTCAAGCATCAGGTGCATGGCCTGGTTGCGCAGGTCGTCGGTCTCGTTTTCCATGCGCTGCTCCAGCTCTTCTTTGTTTTTCGGTGCTTCCTCTTTCTCGATGAGATGATACTTGTCGGCTGTCATGTCGGCGGCAAGTTGTGCGATGGCGATGTCGTCGTGGTGGAGGAAGTAAGGCTCCGCCTTGAATCCCGGTTCTGCGCTTTTCTGCGCTGCCTCTTGCAGGATGCGGTTGTAGACTTCGCTTTGGAACGAGAGGCTGTCGGTGGTGAGGCTGTAGTGGATATACTGTGCCACGGTGAGCGAGTGGAGCTGTCCCTCGTCATCCTCGACGTTGTTGAGGATGATGTGCTCGCCGTGTTTGATGATGAGCTGAATGATCATGCGCTCCACCTGCGTCGCCTGCACCTGAGGCGTGACAAGCATAGACGGCTGTGAAACGGGTGCTTGGGCCGGTGCGGGAATGTCTCCGGGAACAGCCGTGCCCGGTGCGCCACTCTTTCGGCTGCGGATGAAGTTGTTCATCTGATTGATGAGGGTGGCCTCACCTATGCCGATGCGCTGTGAGCAGTCATGGATGTAGGTGTCGCGGAGAATCTGGTTGGGAACCAACGACACCGACTGCACGATGGAGCTGATGGCGTCGGCGCGCTTCTTCGGGTCTTTCTCGCCACGCAGCATCAGGTCGGTCTTGAACTGTATGAAGTCAGCCGAGTGATCTTCGATGTATTTCCGGAAGTCGGCGGCAGAGTGGGATCGTGAGAACTCGTCGGGATCCTGGCCGTCGGGCAACAACAGCACTTTGAGGTTCATGCCCTCGGAGAGCAGCATGTCGGTGCCTCGGAGAGCGGCGTGTATGCCGGCGGCATCGCCGTCGTAGATGAGCGTGATGTTGGACGTGAAGCGGTGGAGCGTGTGGATCTGGTGCAGGCTGAGCGCCGTGCCCGAGTTGGCCACCACGTTCTCGATGCCGCATTGGTGCATGGCGATGACGTCGGCCTGTCCTTCAACCATGAATACGCGGTCCTCCTTGGCAATGGCACGCTTGGCCTGCCAGATGCCGTAGAGCTCGTGGTCCTTATGAAAGATGTCGCTGTCGGGCGAGTTGACGTATTTTTGGTTGACGCCTTTCGTACGGCTGTCGAGCACGCGGGCCGTGAAGCCCACAACCTTTCCGCTCACGCCAATCCAGGGGAAGACCACGCGGCCGGCGTAGCGGTCGATGAGCTCACCGCGATCGTTGCGGTAGCAGATGCCGGTCTTGAGCAGATAGTCTTCTTTGTAGCCTTTCTGTAGGGCGGCATGGGCCAGCGCATGGCGGTCCGTCACGTCGAAACCCAACTGAAACTTTCGGATGATGTCGTCGCGGAAGCCACGGCTACGGAAATACTGCATGCCGATAGCCACACCGTCGGCATGGTTGTGGAGCAAGTCCTCGAAGTATTTCGAAGCCCATTCGTTGACGATGAACATCGACTCGCGCTGGCTCTGCTCCTCCTTTTCCTTGCTGGAGAGCTCGCGCTCGTGGATTTCGATGTGGTATTTGTTGGCCAGCCAGCGCAGTGCCTCGGGATAGGTCATCTGCTCGTGCTCCATGATAAACGACACAGCGTTGCCACCCTTGCCACAGCCGAAGCAGTGGCAGGTGCCGCGGGCAGGGGAAACGTAGAACGACGGTGTCTTCTCGTTGTGGAACGGGCAGAGACCTTTGTAGTTGGCGCCCGAGCGCTTGAGCGTGACAAACTCCGAGACCACGTCCACGATGTTGGCGGCCTCTTTTATTCTCTCTACAGTCTGACGGTCAATCATGGTCCTGCGTTAGAAAGAGACGAGTGTATAGAGATACATCACGGCGGCGGGGATTGCCATCAGGCTGGAGTCGAAGCGGTCGAGCATGCCGCCGTGTCCCGGCAGGATCTTGCCGCTGTCCTTGATGCCCAAGGTGCGCTTGAAGAGACTCTCCACGAGATCGCCCCAAGTGCCAAAGACCACGACGACGAGCCCCAGTCCTGCCCATTGCCACTCGTTGAGCTGATGAGCCTGGCCGTTGTTGGCGATGAGTCCCACGACAAAGGCAGCGATGATCACGATGACGCCGCCACCGATGCTTCCTTCCCAGGTCTTGCCCGGAGAGATGCGCGGAAAGAGCTTGTGCTTGCCAAAGAGAGAGCCCGAGCAGTAGGCACCCGAGTCGTTGAGCCATAGAAAGATGAAGACGCACAGCGGCAGGAGCATGTTGTAGTGCACGCCCGTAGCGTCGGCGTTGACCTCAAAGGCCAGTACGTTGATCAGCGACAGCGGCATGGCAATGTACATCTGACCCAGCATGGTGTAGGCCATGTCGGCCACCGCGTTTTTGTTGCCAGTGTAGAGCTCGCTGATGAGCAGATAGACGATGCTGAGGATATAGGGCACCATCACCACGAAGTTGCTGACCATTCCCGTGCGCCATCCGGCCACGGCAAGGAAGAAATAGACACCGGCCACCGTGGAGATGAGGCGGTTGACCTGCACGTCGGCCACGAAGTTGTTTACCAGTCCAGTGTACTCCCAAAGGGCGAGTGCCGTGATAAGGGCGAAGAGCGCCACCATGGTTGTGGGAGTGAGAAAACCAGCCACCATGACGATGACAAAGAGCACGCCTGTGATGGTGCGGATGATCAGATTGAGTTTTTTGTCGTTCATCGTATTGTCGTTTAAGTTGTGTAATAGCGTATGGGCGCACCCGTGGAGGCGCGCCCATACCTTATTATATATACATTAGTCAGCCTGCTCAGCGTCGCCTTTCTTGTCAGTGTCGGCGTGCTGGTCAGTGTCTTCTGCTTGTTTTTGCTTCTCAGCAGCCTCGTGCTCGGCCTGAGCTTTCTTCACCTCGTCGGGCATGTCCTCGAGTTTCGGCTCAGCAGCCTTGGCCTTCTCAGCCTCCAGCTTGTCGTTTTCCTCCATGAGTTCCTGCGAGCGGCTCACCCATGGGCGCTTGCCAAAGATCTTCTCCACGTCCTCGGCATAGATGACCTCTTTGGAGAAGAGCAGGTCGGCCAGTTGCTTGTGACCTTCCTTGTGCTGTGTGAGGATGTTCTTTGCGCGCACATACTGCTCGTTGATCATCTTCAGCACCTCGTCGTCCATGATCTTTGCGGTGGTCTCGCTATAGGGGCGCTGGAACTGATACTCCTGGTTGTTGTAGTAGCAGATGTTGGGGAGCTTGTCGCTCATACCCGCATAGGCTACCATGCCGTAGGCGCTCTTTGTGGCGCGCTCCAGGTCGTTCATGGCTCCGGTGGAGATATGTCCGGTGAAGAGGTCTTCGGCAGCACGGCCGCCTAAGAGGGCACACATCTCGTCGAGCATCTCCTCCTTGGTGGTGATGACACGCTCCTCGGGCAGGTACCAGGCAGCGCCGAGTGCCTGACCACGCGGTACGATGGTCACCTTGACCAATGGATTGGCGTGTTCGCAGAACCAGCTGATGGTGGCGTGACCCGCCTCGTGGATAGCGATGGAGCGCTTCTCCTCGGTGGTCATCACCTTGGTCTTCTTCTCCAGACCGCCAATGATGCGGTCCACAGCGTCGAGGAAGTCCTGCTTGGTGACGAACTTCTTGTCGTGGCGGGCGGCGATCAGAGCGGCCTCGTTGCAGACGTTGGCGATGTCAGCGCCGGAGAATCCCGGAGTCTGACGGGCCAGGAAGTCGATGTCGAGGCTGTCGTCGGTCTTCAGCGGCTTCAAGTGTACTTGGAAAATTGCCTTGCGCTCAGCCATGTCGGGCAGGTCGACGTGGATCTGACGGTCGAAACGTCCGGCACGCAGCAACGCCTTGTCGAGCATGTCGACGCGGTTGGTGGCTGCCAGCACGATGACACCCGAGTTGGTGCCGAAGCCGTCCATCTCGGTGAGCAGGGCGTTGAGCGTGTTCTCGCGCTCGTCGTTGCCACCCATGGCGGGGTTCTTTGAACGTGCACGTCCCACGGCATCGATCTCATCGATGAAGATGATGCATGGTGCTTTCTGCTTGGCTTGGGCGAAGACGTCGCGCACGCGGCTGGCACCGACACCGACGAACATCTCCACGAAGTCGGAACCTGACATTGAGAAGAAAGGAACACCGGCCTCTCCGGCCACAGCTTTGGCAAGCAGAGTCTTACCTGTTCCCGGAGGTCCGATGAGCAGGGCTCCCTTAGGAATCTTTCCACCCAGGTCGGTATATTTCTTCGGGTTCTTGAGGAACTCCACTATCTCCTGCACTTCCTGCTTGGCGCCTTCCTGTCCGGCGACGTCCTTGAAGGTGATGCCGAGCTCGCCGGCTTTCTCATAGAGCTTTGCTTTGCTCTTGCCTACGCTGAACACACCGCCGGCACCGCCCGTGCCACCGCCCATGCGTCGGCCGATGAACCACATCAACACGAAGAAGATGATCAGCGGCGAGAGGTTGATGATCAGTGACATGATGTCGCTGGTCTTGGCGTTGTCGTAGCTGTAGCTGGCAAACTTGCCTTTGGCCTGCTCGGCAGCTAAGTACTTGTCGAGCTCATCGACGGAGCCGAACTCTACGTTGACATAGGGGTCGTTGCCCGTCTGCTGTGCACTCTGCTGGAATACGTCTTGGATATACTTAGGCTTGACGTACATCTTCAGCGTGTTGTCGTTCTTGTTGACGACGATGCGCTGGGCGTAGCCCTTCTCCACGTAAGTCTTGAAGTCGCTGTATTTGGCATCCTTGCTCGTGCCGGCAGCCTTTGCCAGGGAGTCGCCTCCACCGGTGAAGAAGAGCACGGCAAGGCCAATGAGCACGATGATGTAGATCCAGTTCATGTTGAACCGGGGCATCTTCGGCTGATTGTTGTGCCTTGGAAATTGATTGCTGTTTCTGTCCATTTCTGAGGAGTAGAATTGTTATGTATGTTAGGATTGTCTTGTCTGTCGTTTAGTCCACGTCGGGCAGCTCGGTGAGCTTGGCGTCCTCCCAGAGGTTCTCCAGGTCGTAGAACTCCCGTGTTTCCGGCATGAAGATATGCACGAGCACGTCGACATAGTCGATCGCCACCCATTGGTTGTTGCCCAGTCCGTTGACATTAACGGGTTTTTCGCCTGCTTCCTTCCGGCAGATGTCGCCTACGCTTTCGGCGATAGCCTCCACCTGCGTGGGCGAGTTGCCCTGGCAGATGACAAAGTAGTTGGCGATGGCGCCGTCGATGTGGCGGAGGTCAGCAATGACGATGTGCTGTCCTTTCTTCTCTTGTATGCCCTTGGTGATGGACTTTACGAGATTTGTTGCTTCTGTCATGTATCAGTTTAAACTTGGTATACCTTATTAATAATATATATATGATTCAAAATGCAAAGATACGTGATATTATCGAAAGAGAGTAGTCTTTCGATGTTTATTTGATATTTTTTAGGAAGACGAGTGAGGTATGGAGAGTCTGAGAGGGGTGGAAAGAGGTAGCAAAAGAGAGAAAAATACGTTTTTTATAAAAAAAGTCGGCAAAAGTTTTGGCGTTTCAAAAAAAGTCCGTACCTTTGCACTCGCAATACAGAAGCAAGGGTGTTGCTTCCAAGGCAATTGAAAATTGGGATATGGTGTAATGGTAACACAACAGATTCTGGTCCTGTTTTTCCTGGTTCGAGTCCGGGTATCCCAACATAAAGGTCGCTGAATAGCTTAGCTATTTAGCGACTTTTTGTTTTTGCCTGGCTCAGAGGGAAGGGAGGAAAAGGGAGGAAGCGTCACGATATATCGTGACGAGCAGAACGATTGAAACCTATAAGCGCGGAACAAGGAAACCACAAGGGCAAAACGAGGAAACAGAGAGCAGAAGCGGTAAAGGGAAGGCAGGAGCAGCCTACCCTTTACCGAAACAGGCTGAAGTTGACGCTGCCGTAGTGGCGGTGGTCAACGAAATGAGGATGCGACTCGAAGGAGTGGTCCTTGCCATGCTCCAGGACGAAGATACCATCGGGAGCAAGCAAGTTGTGCTCGAAGATGAGATCGGGCAGGGTGGGGAGCTGCTCAAGCGCATAGGGAGGATCGGCAAAGATAAGAGAGAACTGCTGGTGGCAGGACTTGAGAAAGCGGAAGGCGTCGCCACGGATGAGCAGGTCGTTGTCAGCACCAATCTTCTTCATGCACTGAGCGATGAAGCGCGCGTGGTCACGGTCAGCCTCAACGCTGATGACCTGTGCGCATCCCCGGGAGAGCATCTCCAGTGAGATGCTGCCGGTGCCTGCGAAGAGGTCGAGAGCGGTGATGCCGTCGAAGTCGAGGTAGCCGCCGAGTACGTTGAAGATGTTTTCCTTGGCAAAGTCTGTGGTGGGCCTTGCCTTAAAGGTACGGGGCACGTCGAAGTGACGGCCCTTATAGATGCCAGTGATGATTCTCATTTTTCTTTGTGAACAAGTTGAATGTTGTGTGAGTGGCTTGAGACGCTCTTTAGTCGAGTTGAAATCTTAACTTAATTTGAGCGTTACTATGCCAAAGGTCTATCCGAGATAGAAAGTGACCATGTCTGGGAGCTTATCCGAGATAGAGCGTGACCATGTCGAGGGGAATACCCTTGATGTCGGTGATGGCGGCTCGGTTGAAGTCAGCTTTAGGGTTGATGAAGGTGACCTTGCTCAGGTATTTTTGCAGCATGGCGGTGAGCTCTTCCTTTTCACGAATGTTGCCGGAGAGGTAGAGCTCGTCGGCTCGTTGGTCCATGGCGAGTTGCTTCCAGATGAAGAGAAGGAAGAAGACGGCGTCTTGTCGTTCCTTGATGGGGTATTGGTTGGAGAAGACAAAGCGGTTGCGCTCGAAGCTGAACGCCTCCATCTTGCCATCGTGGAAGTGGGCATAGAGCTTGCGCCGGTTCGAGACGAAGCTGCGGCGGTGGAGATACATCCACACGGGACGCATGAGCGCGATGAAGCGTGCGTCGCTGTAGTGGTCCTCGACGACGAGTCGCAGGTCTTTGTTCAGTGCGAAGAGCGCCACGGCGTTGAGATCCGGGAGGATGTTGCTCTCCACGGCATAGCCCTCGTAGCCTGTGATGGCTTGGTGATAGAGGACCTCGTTCTTGGTCTCGTCGTATTCCTCGATGGGCACAAGCACCACGGGCGTGTCCACGAGCACCTGAGCCCGGTGGGTAGGCCGCTGCAGGATGTCGGCGGTCTTGAACGCTTCGCGCAGGTTGGCAGCCATCGACACACCGCTCTTTGCCGTATAAGGCTCGTAGACGATGTTGTTGGGATGGTCGGTGTCAGCGATGGCAAAGATAAGCGAACCCTTGCTCACGCGTATGGTCATGCGGGGCGAGAGCCCCTGTCGTGTGGTATTGTTGTTGTCTTGCATAGCTTATTCCCAGTTACCTGCGTTGTCGTTGGGTTGTGTGGTATCGCCGAATTTCAGTCCGGGGAATCGTCCTGACTCGTTGGCGGCCTGCGTGAGATTGTCGATGCTGTTTTTGTCGAGTCCCTTGAGATAGTCGTCGTAAGCGGCACTGCACTCCATGAGAGGTATCTGCCGTCCGCTCTTGGCGATCGTTGTGGTGGCGTCGATGGTGAATCGCTTGCCGTCGGAGAAGGGGATATATTGTAAAGAGTCAGCAAGCAGTCCGCTCTTGATGAGTGTGCTGAAATCGGCCGTGTAGACCCCATGACGTATGCGATATTTCTCCTCGGCGGTGCGAATCTTCACCAATCGTTCCTTGACAGCTTTCTCGCGCTGTTGCTGTTGATGCTCGAAGCGTATGGGCGAGCTGACGCTCAGCACGCAGAGCACAGTCAGGGCGATGACGCAGGCAAGGAGTCCGTAAGTGTTTTTATGTTGAATGTTCATCTTTCTCGATAATTATTACTACCTTTGCCCTACAAGGGTTTCGTAGTTGCAAAGATACGAAGAATTATTGTTTCATCAAAGAGAAAAGTGAAGATAGCGCAATTTATAGATATGATTGTCGGGCAGTTTGGCTTCCAGCCTACTGCCTGCCAGCAAGCGGCGTTGCAGACCTTTGGCCGGTTCTTGGCAGATCGTCGGCCTGAGTCGGTGATGATCCTGCGCGGTTCTGCGGGTACGGGTAAGACCTCTTTGGCCGCCGCTATGGTGGGCACGCTCCATCGTCTTGGGCAGAAGCTCACACTCATGGCGCCCACCGGTCGTGCCGCAAAAGTGTTCTCGCGTGGCAGTGGCCTGCCGGCCTACACCATCCACAGGCGCATCTATCGTGAGCGCGCCTACCAGGGACTTGACGGGCAGTTCAATCTCAACGACAATCGCAACCACCGTATGCTTTTCGTTGTCGACGAGGCTTCGATGATTGGCTCCGGCATGCAGGGCGAGGACACCTTCGGTTCCGGCTCGCTGCTCGACGACTTGATTAAGTATGTCTATAGTGGCGACAACTGTCGTCTGTTGCTTATTGGTGATAAAGCCCAGCTGCCACCGGTGGGTGAGGACGAGGCTCCTGCACTCTCGGCCGACGTGCTTCGGGGATACGGACTCGCCGTTTATGAGTGCGACCTCGACGAGGTGCTTCGTCAGGGACAGCGGTCAGGCATTCTCTTCAATGCCACGCGGCTGCGTGACATGATCGTACGCGACGAGACCACCCTGTTGCCGCCGGTGACCTTTGAGGGCTTTGCCGACATTGTCAACCTCAGAGGCGACGAGCTTGTAGAGACGATTGCCTCAAGCTACAGTCAGGTAGGTATGGACGACACCATCGTCGTGACACGGTCGAACAAACGGACCGGCATCTACAACCAAGGCATCCGCAACACCATCCTCGACCGCGAGGACGAACTCTGTTCGGGCGATCTGCTGATGATCGTACGCAACAACTACTACTGGACCGAGCGAGAGCAGGCTGCCATCCGTGAGAGTGTAAGCAAAGGCGAACCGGCCCAGCCATTGCCCGTGAGCTTTTTGGCCAACGGAGATAGGGCGGTGGTGGAGCGCGTGCGCAACATCCGCGAGCTCTATGGCTTCCGCTTCGCTGATGTGTGGCTGCGTTTTCCCGACTACGACGACTATGAGATGCAGGTGACGGTGAACATGGATTCACTACTCACCGAAGCTCCCGCACTGACACGCGAGCAGAGTGAACAACTCTTCAATCAAGTGATGGAGGACTATGCCGACCTCAAGACTAAGCCTGAGCGGCTGCGGGCGGTGAAAAGCGATGCCTACTTCAACGCCCTGCAAGTGAAGTTTGCCTATGCCGTCACCTGCCATAAGGCTCAGGGCGGGCAGTGGAGTCACGTCTATGTCGACCAGGGCTATATGACCGACGACATGGTTAATGCCGACTATTACCATTGGCTCTACACTGCCTTCACGCGTGCCACGGAGAAACTCTATCTGGTCAACTGGACAAACAATAACCAATGACCTAAAGATCTTTCCTTATTAGGAAGAAAGTCAGTATGGGCTTTCCTACTTATTTCTTACCTGCTCTATATTCCTTTCTGATGTTGGCGGGTGAGGCGTTGAGGTGCTTACGAGTGTAAGTGCCGAAGAAGCTAAGGCTGGGGAATCCCAGGTCGTTGGCGATCTCCTTTACTGTTTTTGATGTGTAGCAGAGCTGTCGGCGGATCTCATTGGCCACCGTCTCGTCGATGAGTTGCTTGGCTGAGTGCCCGGTCTTCTCCTTGACGATATGAGAAAGATACTTTGTGGTGATACACAGCTCGCGGGCTAAGTAGCTGACGCTTCGGATCTTTCCCTGGCTTTGTGCCAGCAGTTGTAAGAAACGCTTGAAGGTGTTGTCGGTCTGACTGTATTGGTCGTCTTGAGATACAGATCCCGTGCGGTTGTTCACCATATCGGCGAGCTCATAGATCATGCTTCTGTGCAGGGTATACAAGATATTGCTCCGAAACTTGGTAGGCTTGCGTTTGGAGTAGATCTTGTAGAGATGGTAATATTGCCGGCCCACCTCTACCTCTTCTTCATTGAGATGAATCTTGGGATGAGAACTTACAAACTCTATGTTAGGCCACAGATCCCTGTCACCCAGCAGGCTGTCGTTGATGACCGAAGGCGAGAGGCTGAGCACCAACAGCTGCAGGTTGTTGGTGAAGGAGAAGTCCTCCAGTGTAGTGCGGGGGAAAGCGATGAGCAGGTCGCCACAAGTCAGCGTTGTCTTCTGATTATGGTTGACAGTGATGGACAGAGAACCTTGACGGCAATATGCTACGATGAACCGATTGGGGATGAAGAAGTCGACTTGGTGCGATGTGTCGGTGAAGCCGTCATAGAGGATAAACTCCGGTTTGTTCTCTGCTGCGGGCTGGTTGATGGCGGTTGTCGGGATGTTGTCGTTGTGGAGTGCCTGATGCGGTGTGGACATAGGTTGTTATATATAATAAGGTGTTGATTAAAGGGTAAAGGGAGTCATGGCGCGTGTCTTCTCTAAATAGGTGGCAGTGTCGACACGACGTCCCCGCAGGCTTCGCACGCGTGGCATGTTGTCGAACCATGAGTCCTCGGTGACGAACCAACTGTGATGGCTGACTTCGGAAATAGAGTTCAGCTGGTTGTTGAGTTCACGGGCGAAGCGTGGGTTTACGGTGGAGAGAAAATGGTGTCCGTCGCGCATCTCGATGGCGAGCACCAGATGCTGTTGCCTGTTGCGTGCAGTGGAAGGCGCTTTGACCGTCGCTGCCTTACCGAGATCGCGTGTAGAGGTCGTCACGTGTATGTCCCAGCCGTCGCGGTTAAGGCGGTCCATGATGCCACGGAACACTACGCCGTGTGGCGAGGTGTCGCGGATTCCCGTGTAGGCAATAGAGTAGTGGATCATCTCATGGAGCAGTACGCTTTGGAACTGGTGCTCGCTCTGGTCGTAGTAGTTGCTCATGCCCAGCGAGTAGTCGTAGTTAACGACTTTCCGCCACGTGCGTTTCCGCTTGAAGGAAAGAGAGCCCAGCCGTGTGCGCGACCGTCCGATGTGGTAGCACGGTTCGGGCAGCCCCCCGTCGAAGTACCGGCGGTTGAATGTCTGAAAGTTGGCACGGAGCCATGGAAGAGTGATTTGCATGAAAACGATCCTTTACTTTAACTTAAGCAAAGGTAGTGATTTTCCTTTTATCCGCAAAGCAAAGAAGAACAAAGTTAGGCTTATGACAGGTCTTTTATAGAAATATCGTTGCTAAGAAGCGGCTAAAAGGCCTCGCGATATTTGCTCTCATCCTTATCCTTTAGCATGCCGAGATAGCTCTCGTAGCGCGACTCGGCGATGTAGTGGTTGCGGACAGCCTCCAGTACGGCGCAGCCCGGCTCATGGGTGTGGGTGCAGTTGGCGAAGCGGCAGTCCTGTGAGAACTTGAAGATCTCGGGGAAATAGCTGGTGATCTCTTCCGGTTCCATGTTGAACGTACCGAAGCCTTTGATGCCCGGAGTGTCGACGACATAGCCGTTGTTGTCGGGCAACGGCACCATCTCAGAGAACGTAGTGGTGTGCATACCTGTGTCGTGTGCTTCGCTGATGTCGGCAACACGGGCTTCCGTACCGGGAATCAGCAGGTTGAGGAGTGTGGACTTGCCGACACCGGAGTTGCCGCTGAGCAGTGTCACCTTGCCGTTGAGCAGAGTGCGCAGGTCGTCGATGCCGTCGCCGGTGAGCGCCGACACCTGATGGCAGGGGTAGCCAATGTTGTCGTAGAGCGTCACCATCATGTCCTGATAGTGGCGCTCTTCGTCGGTGAGCAGATCGGTCTTGTTGAACACCAGTACCACCGGCACGCTGTAGGCCTCAGCCGAGGCCAGGAAGCGGTCGATAAACGTCGTGGAGGTCTGAGGGTGAGCCACCGTGATGACGAGCATCGCCTGGTCGAGATTAGCCGCAATGATATGGCTCTGCTTTGACAGGTTCTGAGATTTACGGATGATATAGTTTTTCCGGTCCTCTATCTCAGTGATAAATGCGGTACCCTCGCGATTGATGTCAATGTGCACCCAGTCGCCGACAGCGACCGGGTTTGTGCTGCGGATGCCCTTCAGACGGAAGTTACCTTTGACCTTGCTGTCAACGAGTTGACCGTCATCGGTCTTCACGGTGTACCAAAATCCAGTGTTTCTTACGACAAGTCCTCTCATGCGCAATGGATTAAACGGTCATCACCTCTTTCTGCTTGGCAGCTAGGGTGGCGTCGATCTCCTTGATGTATTTGTCGTGCATCTTCTGCAAGTCGGCCTCAGCATCCTTCTCCTGGTCCTCAGAGAGTCCGTCCTTGATAGCCTTCTTCAGCTTCTCCTTGACCTCAGCACGTGCGGTACGTACCTGTACCTTCACGCCCTCGCCAATCTTGTTGCACTGCTTGACGAGTTCCTTGCGGCGGTCCTCAGTGGGCTGTGGAATGCGCAGGATGACCATCTCGCCGTTGTTCTCCGGTGTGATGCCGACATCGCTGTCCATGATACCTTTCTCGATGTCCTTGATGGCCTTGCGGTCCCAGGGACGGATGGTGATGGTGCGTGCGTCAGGAATAATGATGGAAGCCACCTGGTTGAGCGGCATCATCTGACCATAAGAACTTACGCGCACGCCATCGAGAATGGCTGCGTTGGCACGGCCGGCACGGATGCGTGCGAGCTCCTCTTGAAGATACTTCGACGCCTTCTTCATTTTCTCCTCGGCGCCATTGAGGGTTTGCTTTACGTCTAACATATTTTTAGTGCTTAGTTTTCTAAGTCACAAATTTAAAAAGATTTTCTGGACGATGCAACTATTTCCCTAACTTTTTTCTTTTGCGACATAATAACAGAGGAATAAAGACATAGTAACAGATTAAACAGATAGATGATTAGACATAGTAACAGATTAAACAGATAAGGCTACTTTATGTTTTATCTGTTACTATGTCTTTATAATATTTAGACTTTCACACTTATGTTTTGTCTGTTACTATGTCTTCATGATACTTTGTCTGCAACCATAGAGGTGAGCTCCACGAATTGCTGGACAGAGAGCTGTTCGGGACGTTTCGTCATGATGTCCTGAGCGAAGAAGTCGGGTGAGGGCATCGTTTGCGGCGTGAAGAGCTGGCGCAACGAGACACGCAACATCTTGCGGCGCTGACCAAAGACCGTCTTCACCACACGCTTGAAGAGCCCCTCGTCGCAGCCGAGATCCGTTACGTTGTTGCGCGTCATGCGTATCACAGCACTCTTCACCTTTGGTGGCGGATTGAAGACTCCTTCGTCAACGGTGAAGAGATACTCCACGTCGTACCATGCTTGTATCATCACGCTGAGTATGCCGTAAGCCTTGTTGCCCGGTGCGGAGGCGATGCGCTGAGCCACCTCACGCTGGATCATACCCGTACAGCAGGGGATGAGATCCTTGTAGTCGAGCATCTTGAAGAAGATCTGTGACGAGATGTCGTAGGGATAGTTGCCCGTGAGCACAAACTGCCGGCCATCGAAGATCTTGTTCAGATCCATGCGCAGGAAGTCCTCGCCGATGATCTGGTCGCGGAGTTCGGGATAGCGCTCGTTGAGGTAAGCCACACTTTCAGAGTCGATCTCCACGGCTTTGACCTCCCTGTTCTTCTTTACTAAATACTGCGTGAGGACTCCCATGCCCGGTCCGATCTCCAGGATGGGCAGTGCCGGACAGGCATCTACTGTATCGGCGATGCGTCGTGCCACGTCGAGATCAGTCAGAAAGTGCTGGCCGAGGTTTTTCTTTGGCTTTACTTGCTTCATGTTGCTTGTATGTTTTTTCTTTGGTTACAAATGTACGAAAAACATTGGGGATAGGCAAGAAACGGGATGACGAATTGCCGTCAGAGCACAAAAAAGACCGGAAACAGATTGCTCCATTCCCGGTCTTCTATATATTCTCTCTATTTTTTTTCAAATCTAAAAGGCTGCTTACTTGCCCTCAACCATGTGATCCATTGTCAGAGCCAGTGCAGAAGCACCTACGAAAGCAACAGCTACCAATGTGATAAATGTCATCATACTCATAATCTTTTTACCTTTCTTTACTTTAAATTCTACGTTTGTTATCCTTGGTCACTGGTCTCGTGTTGTGGAGATCTTCTTGCGGACCTTTCATCCTTCTTGACCGCTATGGGTCTCTGTTTTACGTGTGCAAAGGTACTGTATTTCCGTTGTGTGCGCAAACAATTATGGTTTTATTCGCGAAATATGTGGTTTTAATTGATACGTGTCAAGCATATGGGGGTATACCAAGGGAATCCGGGCGGGTAAAAAGGGGCATTATAAAATGATTATTTTTCTAAAAAAGTTTCGTTATTCCACTGAATTACATTACTTTTGTATGCTATATGAAGAACGGAAACACCATCAACAACATAGTGAAGGTGGCATTGAGCCTGATACTGGGCGGTGCCATCCTCTATTGGATGTATCGTGGCTTTGATTTCCAAGGCATGAAGCAGGTGCTGCTCCACGGGATGGACTGGACCTGGATGCTCCTCTCCTTTCCTTTCGGCATACTGGCGCAGGCCTTTCGTGGCTGGCGTTGGCAGCAGACCTTGGAGCCAGTTGGTGAGAAGCCACGCGCCTCGGTGTCGGTCAACAGCATCTTTGTGTCCTATGCCGTGAGCTTGCTGATTCCCCGTGTGGGCGAGTTCGCACGCTGTGGCATCCTGCGACGGTGGGACGGTGTGTCGTTTCCCAAGGCTTTGGGAACGGTGGTCACCGAGCGGGCTATCGACTCCGTGCTGGTGATGGTGATGATCGTAGCCACGCTTCTCTCGCAGTTCCGTGTCTTCCAGACCTTCTTCCGGCGCACGGGCACGCGTGTCGATGAGTTTTTGGCAAGCTTCTCGTCTACGGGCTGGCTGGTGACGATGATATGTGGCATAGCCGTGATCATCCTACTCTGGGTGCTGCTCAGAAAGATGTCTATATATAATAAGGTGAAGGATCTCTTCCATGGACTGTGGCAGGGAGTGGTGTCGGTGCGCTATGTCAAGAACGTACCCTTGTTCATTTTCTACTCCGTTGCCATTTGGGCTTGTTACTTCCTTCACTACTATCTCACCTTTTTCTGCTTCGATGCGACCCGCCATTTAGGTTTCGCCTGTGCGATGGTCACGTTCATCGTCGGCAGCATCGCTGTCATCGTGCCCACTCCCAACGGTGCGGGTCCCTGGCATTTCGCGGTGAAGACCATGCTCATCCTCTATGGTGTAGCGTCTACGGCAGCCCTGAACTTTGTGCTTATTGTCCACAGCATACAGACTTTGCTCGTCGTGCTCATCGGCATCTATGGGTGGATGGCCTTAAGTTTCACGAAGAAAAGAGTGAGCAACAAGAAAGAGACTATCATCAGTGAATAAGTAAAATATTTATTGTAACCATTAAACGTAATATTATGAGTGAAATCAGCAATCTGCAGCCAGCAGCCATCTGGCGCAACTTCGACGCACTGACACAGGTGCCGCGTCCGTCGGGACACTTAGAGAAAGTACAGCAGTTCCTTCTCGACTTCGCAGCAAAGATTGGCGTGGAGGCTTTCAAGGACGCTGGCGGCAATATCGTCATGCGCAAACCGGCCACCCCGGGCTATGAGAACCGTAAGACCACGCTGTTGCAGGCTCACATGGATATGGTGCCACAGAAGACTCCCGACAGCAATCATAATTTCGAGACTGATCCTATTGAGACCTACGTCAAGGACGGATGGGTGCACGCCAAGGGCACTACGCTCGGTTCTGACGACGGTATGGGCGTGGCTGCCATCATGGGTGTGTTTGAGAGCAACGACCTTAAGCACGGACCTTTGGAGGCTCTGATCACACGCGACGAGGAGACAGGTATGTATGGAGCCAATGAACTGCCCAAGGGAGAACTCAACGCCGACTACTATCTCAACCTCGACTCTGAGACTTGGGGCAACTTCTGCATCGGTAGTGCAGGCGGTATCGACATCACCGCTACAATGCAATATCAGGAAGTGGAGAACGATCAGGAGGCTGCCGTCAAGGTAACTTTGAAGGGATTGCGTGGTGGACACTCAGGTCTGGAGATCAATGCCGGTCGTGCCAACGCCAATAAGGAGATGGTGCGTCTCGTGCGTGAGGCTATCGCTGAGCTTGGCGCCCGTCTGGTCTGCTGGGAAGGCGGCAACATGCGCAACGCCATTCCATCTCATGCCGAGGTGGTGCTCGCTTTGCCTAAGGCCAACGTGGAGGCGCTGAAGCAGCTGGTCGAGAAGCAGCGTCTGGCCATCGAGGATGAGTTCAAGACGATAGAGAGCAACGTGCAGTTCTTCTGCGAGGAGGTCGACAAGCCGGCTACACTGGTACCGGAAGAGATTCAGGACAATCTCGTGGACGCTATCTACGGTTGCCACAACGGCGTGGTACGCTTCATCCCTGTCAAGCCCGACGTCGTGGAGACCTCGTCCAACCTCGCCATCATCTCCATCGGTGAGGGTAAGGCTGCCATCAAGATCCTGGCTCGCTCCAGCCGCGAGGATATGAAGATGTATGTGGCTACACAGTTGGAGAGCGTGTTCTCCATGGCAGGCATGAAGGTGGAGCTCTCCGGCTCTTACGGTGGTTGGGATCCCAATCCCGACAGCTCTCTGCTGAAGTTACTGTGCAAGGTCTACAAAGAACAGAATGGCAAGGACGCTACCGTTGTTGTGGATCATGCCGGACTGGAGTGCTCTGTGATCCTGGAGAAGTACCCCAACATGGAGGTCGTCTCTCTCGGTCCTACGCTCCGCAGCCCGCACACTGTCAACGAGCGCTTTGAAATTGCTACCGCTGAGCCTTTCTGGAAGCTGCTGACAGCAGTGCTCGAGCAAGTCCCCGAGAAGTAGACGATAAAGACAGGGCCCTTTTAAGACATAAAGACATGTCCTTGTTTTTAAGACATAAAGACATAAAAGACATATTCTAAAGGACAAGTCATCTTTTAAGACATATAAGACATAAAGACATAAAGAACATATTTTCTTCTTGTCTTTATGTCTTTTTTGTTTTATGTCTAAAATATGTCTTTATGTCTAAATAAAAAGAAGTCTGTCTTCCTGTCTTTCTTTTGTCTCTTCTGTCATCAAAAAGAATATTAAATCGTTGGCTCGCTCGCATATTTTTTCTAATTTTGCAGTCAGTTAATCAATATTCATCAATTTATGGACGATTATCACGCGGAAAACTTCAAGTATTAACGTGAGGATTCGACTCAGAGAGTCAGTCCCCACACATCTTTTCATGGAGATTGGCTACAATGAGAACATATTGGAACATTGAGAAAAAGCTGAGCGCCCTCCAGGAGTGGCAGCCCAACTGCTGGATTCAAGTAACGTGTCCCACCGACGATGACCAGCGCGAACTGGTGGACAAATTCAATATCCCCGATTATTTCCTTAGCGACATCAGCGATACTGATGAGCGTGCCCGCTATGAGTACGACGATGGTTGGATGCTCATCATCTTGCGTATTCCTTATGTCAAGGAGGTGAAGAGCCGTACTCCTTATACTACTGTGCCGCTCGGTATCATCCATAAGCGCGACGTGACCATCACTGTCTGCTTCTACGAGACGAATATGATGATCGACTTCGTCAGCTATCAGCAGAAACGCGGTGAGGGATTCACCGACTATGTCGACATGATCTTCCGTCTCTTCCTCTCCAGTGCCGTGTGGTATCTGAAGCGGTTGAAGCAGATCAACACCCTTATCGAGAAGGCTAAGCACAACCTCGACAGCGAGATCAACAACGAGAGTCTGATCGGACTGTCAAGGCTGCAAGACTCTCTGACCTTCTTCATCACTTCCATCCGTGGCAATGAGAACCTGTTGCAGAAGCTGAAGTTCAAACTGCAAGTCGATGAGTTGGATGCCGACCTTATTGAGGATGTCAGCATCGAGATGACGCAGGCACGTGAGACCACCAACATCTACTCCAACATTCTGGAGTCGACGATGGACACCTATCAGAGCGTTATCAACAACAACATGAACACGACGATGCGTAACCTTTCGTCGATCAACATCGTACTGATGTTCCCTACGCTCATCGCCAGTTTCTATGGTATGAACGTTGTCAACGGGCTCGAGTCCTCGCACTATGGCTTTGTCATCACCATCGCCATATCTGTTGTCGTGACTGCTATCAGCCTGTGGTATTTGAAACGAAAACGGCTCCTTTAATACACTAAACGGCGGCAAACTTAAGTTTTTTCGTAAAAAAACAGTAGTTTTTGTTGGAATTACAGTTTTTTTGTTTAAGTTTGCATAATAATAGAAAATAGTATGTGTTGTCTGCTCCCTTGTCGTCTATTTTTAGAGACGGGGGAGGGACAAGTGACAAACCGAATCATAAACTTAAAACGGTGTAATGATGGACTCTCAAGAAAACGCCTTGGAGCAGGATAAGAACCTGGCCCAGGGAGCCACGGAAGGCGAACAGAATGCTGTGCAGGCACAGGACGAGAATGTAGAAAACGCAAAGGCCACTGAGGCTCCTGCTGCTGAATCGTCTGATACCGAGCAGCAAGAAGCGTCTGCAAACAAGGAACAGTCGGCCGAAAGCCAGAAACAAGAGGATGAGCCACAGACGGCTGAAGCCTCCGAAGCAAATCAGAATGGCGACAGTTCTGCGGAACAGCCTGCTCATAAGGTCTATGCCTCTAAGCAGGAAGTGCTCGAAAGAATCAAGGAGATTGCCCGCAACGAGGACAAACCCGACAAGGATGAAGTGGAGCACTTGAAGTCTTCCTTCTACAGATTCCACATTGCCGAGCGCGAGAAACGGCAGAAAGACTATCTCGAAGCCGGTGGCGATCCTGAGAAATATCAGATTCTGCCCGATGACGACGAGGAGACTTTCAAGGCTGAGATGCAGATTATCAAGGAGAAGCGTGCCAAGGCTTTCCAAGAGCAGGAGGCTGAGAAGCAGGCCAATCTGCAACGTAAGCTCGACATCATCGAGAAGATCAAGGCAATGGCTACCTCGCCTGAGGAGGCCAACAAAAACTATAATGAGTTCAAAGAACTGCAAAAGGAGTTCAAGGACATCAAGTCTGTGCCGCCAGAGAAAGCCAATGAGGTGTGGCGCAACTACCAGCTCTATGTAGAGCAGTTCTATGACTTGCTCAACCTCAACCGCGAAGCCCGTGAATATGACTTCAAGAAGAACCTTGAAGCCAAGACGAAGCTCTGCGAGGAAGCAGAAGCTTTGGACAAGGTGCCCGACGTGGTCAGCGCCTTCCATCAGTTGCAGGAGCTGCACGCTCAGTATCGTGAGATCGGTCCTGTTGCCAAAGATCTGCGTGAACAGATCTGGGCGCGCTTCAAGGCTGCCAGCACGGTCATCAACAAAAAGCACCAGCAGCACTTTGAGGAGCTTCGTGCCAAGGAGGAGGAGAACCTCGCCAAGAAGACAGAGCTCTGCGAGAAGGTGGAAGCCTTAGCCAAAGAGGAGAACAAGGGCATCGGCGACTGGGAGAAGCATTCCAAGGCCATCATCGCCTTGCAGCAGGAGTGGAAGACCATCGGCTTTGCTCCGCAGAAGATGAATGTGAAGATCTTTGAGCGCTTCCGTGCGGCTTGTGATGACTTCTTCAGCCGCAAGAGCGAGTTCTTCAAACAACTCAAGCAGCAGTTCGCTGCCAACGCTGAGAAGAAGCGCGAACTCATCAAGAAAGCACAGGAGCTGACCGACTCCACCGACTGGAAGACTACGGGAGATAAGTTTGTCGCTCTGCAAAAGGAGTGGAAGACGATCGGCGCTGTGCCAAAGAAGCTCGGTGACCAGCTGTGGAACGAGTTCCTCACGGCTTGCAACCACTTCTTCGATGCTCGCAATGCCGCTCACGCCGGTACGCGTACGGAAGAGAAAGCCAATCTGCAAAAGAAACGCGACATCATCGCTCAGCTCAAGGAACTGGCCGAGCAGGGCGTGGACAATGCGCAGGATAAGGTGCAGGAACTTGTCGACGCCTATAACGCTGTCGGTCATGTGCCGTTCAAGGAGAAAGATAAGATTTTCAAGGAGTACCACGATGTGCTGGACAAGATCTACAGCGATCTGCACGTGTCTGTGGCCCGCCGTCGTCTCGACAACTTCAAGCAGAATCTGCGCAACGTGGCTAAGCGTGGTGAGGATGCTGTGGACAATGAGCGTGGTCGTCTGGCCCGCCGCTATGAGCAGCTCAAGCAGGAGATTGCCACCTACGAGAACAACCTCGGCTTCCTGAATATCTCAAGCAAGAAGGGCAACAGTCTCGTTGACGAGATGAACCGTAAGGTGCAGCGACTCAAAGACGACGCTGAGCTCGTGCGCCAGAAGATCAAGGCTATCGACAGTCAAGATAATAATTAACCTGCCAATCATATTAGAAGGTCCCAAGTTTTGAGACGTGAGTCCCATACTTGGGATTTTTTGTTTGTGGCAGAAACGCCAATTTGTGGTTGAGCAGACCGCCTAAAGAGTTTGTTGTCCTCACGCTTTTAAAATCTTTATAAGCGTAGAGCCACGGATTTGTTCTTCCACGAATCTTCACGAGTCTCCACTAATGTGGGGCGATAGCTACTTGTGTCTATTCGTGTAGATTCGTATTTTGACTCTTCCGCGACTCTTCACGAATTACCACTAATGACGATTAATAGCTATTCGTGTAGATTTGTGTAGATTCGTGGATAGCTCTTCTACGCTTTATACGAATCTTCACGAATGACGGTCGAAACTATTCGTGTTGGTTAGTATCGATTCGTAGCTTTGTCCTTACGCGAGTCGAGTCCTTTTGAAAACATCGATATGACAGATGCTGTAACTGCTTGTGATCTTGTTAAATTGCCACTCGCTACATGGTCAAACAAATGTTATGCTTTTGGTCAAACAAATGTTAGACTCAAAGTCAAACAAATGTTAGACTTATGGTCAAACACTTGTTTGACCATCAATAAAATTCCATTTTTCACGCATATTCCTTTACTTTTCTGCCTTATTACCCTTTTTTCTTTTTAATACCCTTTTTACCTTTTTACTTTTCTCTTTGGTTTCCCCGTCTCCGTCATGGGTATCTTGTCGATGTGCTGCACTTCCCGCGGAACCCAGTATTTTGGCAGGACACGGCGGCAGATGGCGGCAACGGCATCGGTGTCGGTGGCTTCGGTGAGCAGGATCTCAGCCTCGCCGAACTTCACGTCCTTGCGTCTGGCAATGACAAAAGGCGCTGAGAGATGAGGCTTCAAGGCATGCTCCACCTCTTCAATCTGTATCTTGATGCCACCAGAGACAATCACGTTGTCCTTACGTCCGAGGATGCGGAAGCCCTTGCCGGGGACGATCTCTGCGCGGTCGTTGGTCTTTAGTGTTCCCTCATGCACCAAGGGGGCGTCGATCATCAGGCAATCATCTTGGTCCAGGCTTACTTTTACACTTGGGAAAGGCTGGTACCACTCACTGGCCTCAGGGCCGTTGAGTCGCCTTAAAGCGATATGCGAGAGCGTCTCTGTCATGCCGTAGGTGCTCCACACCGCATGGGGAAAGTCACGCAAGGCGGTAGCCAACTGGTCATCGATAGCCCCGCCGCCGATGATCAGATGTCGGGTCTGACGCAGCAGCGCCGCCTCCTCGGGTACTTGCAGGGTGTTGTAGACTTGCAGGGGAACCATAGCGGCAAAGGTTGGAGCCGCGATTTCCTGCCCTTGTAGACAAGGGTAAGGCAGGGCAGCAGGGTCTTGGAAGTCAGTCTCCGTGACGCCTTGTCCTTGCAATAAGGCCGCCATGGGATGCCCACTCGGCTCTACGCTGAGCAGGCGCAACTGTCGCTCGATAGACCGCACCACGACCATCTTAGCGCCGATATACTTCAGATTCATGCAGAGCAGGGCCGTGTCGCCGGGTTGCAGTCCAAGGAAGTCGCATGTGATGCGGGCTGAGTTGCGCATCTTTTCTTTCTCAGCCCACATCGGTTTGGGTGCGCCTGTACTGCCACTTGTGTGCACGAGTACGCGGTCGCTATTGTTGCGCCACTCACTTAGGAATTCTTCGAGTACCATAGCTTGTCGTCTTTAATCTCCAAAGGCATCGGAATGTTGTCGGTGTAGAGCAGTCCTGTTCCTAAGCCTTGCGGCATGGTGATGTGTGGTCCGTACACCTCGGCACAGAACTGCGCCACGGCGTTGAGTCCGATATTGCTTTCTAAAGCCGAGGTGATCCAAGAGCCGATGCCACGGTCCTTGCCCATTCTGATCCATTCGTGGCAACCGTGCATGCCACCGTGCAGGCTGGGTTTCAGCACGAGATAGGCAGGACAGAGTTTGTCAAGCAGCATGGCTTTCATCGACGGCATGTTGATGCCGATGAGCTCCTCGTCGAGTGCGATGGGCAGTGGCGAGTGTTGACAGAGCTCCGCCATCTCTTTCCATTGATGCGGTTTGATAGGTTGCTCGATGGAGTGGATGTCGTATGGGGCCAAGGCTTCCAACCGCTGCATGGCATTGTCGGGCGTGAAGCCACCGTTGGCATCGACGCGGAGCTCCACTTGCTCCTTGCTGAAGCACTCACGGATGTGCTTTACCAAGTCCAGCTCACGCTCAAAGTCGATGGCACCTATCTTCAACTTCACACAGTGGTAGCCAGCCTTGAGCTTAGCCTCTAACCGTGTGTACATCTCGTCGAAGGTTCCCATCCACACGAGTCCGTTGATGGTGATGCCTTCCTCGCCGCGGCTGAAGGGAGTGTCGAAGAGTGCCGTGGAGCCCTTTGCGTCGAGTTGTGCGAAAGCCGTCTCCAGTCCGAAGAGGATGGAAGGGTAGGGTCGCAGCATCTCATAGGGTATGCCGCCCAAGCGGTTGACCAGTTCGCACGTGTCGTGAAGGAGCGACAGATAGCGTTCGTCGCTCATGGCGTCACAGCTCAGGTCGGGCAGTGTCGAGCACTCTCCCGTGCCCTTTACTCCGTTGCGTTCAAGGGTAATATAATAGGAATGGTGGGTGGTGTACACGCCGCGGCTGGTGCCAGCCGGCTGCTTGAAGTGCAGCACCCTGTCGGTAATCTCGTATCTCATGTTCAATACTACTTTTGTTGCGTGAAGGCAAAAGTAAGAAAAAAAGGATAAAAAAGCAAGTTTTATTTTGTCTTTCCCCGATATTGCACTATCTTTACACTGAAATAAACTTTTAGCAAGTGACAGCGTATCATGAAAATAAAGATATTCTATAATCATAAAGAAGAGTTGTGGAACTCGTGGAGCCATGCGGGTGGCATCTTCTTGGGTGTGGCTTTTGGTGCCATCTTCCTTTATCTCTGTTTCTCGCGTGGCAATGGTTGGGCCACAGCAGGTGTCATCCTATATCTTGTTGGCATGCTCGGCTCGTATATTGCTTCCACCGTCTATCATGCTCTCTCGGCCTGGTCGCCATGGAAGGAGCGGTTGCGTAAGTGGGATCATGCCGCCATCTACTGGCATATCGCCGGCTCCTATTCACCTATCACGCTCATCGCTTTGCGTCAACAGGGCTACTGGGGCTGGACACTGTTTTGCTTTGTATGGCTCTGCGCGATTATCGGTACCATCACCAGTTTCCACAAGCTCAAGGCTCACAGCAATCTTGAGACATTGGTCTATATCGGTATGGGCATGAGTGTGCTCATCGCCTTCAAGCCATTGATCGATTCAGTGAGTGCGGCCACGGTCATCTGGATCATCGCCGAGGGTGTGTGCTATGTCACCGGTGCGCTGTTCTATACCCTTCGTCGTCGCCGCTACATGCACACTGTCTTCCATTTCTTTGTCCTCGCCGGCAGCGTCTGCCACCTCATCGCCGTGTGGGACATCCTCATGCGCTACCTCTGAAGACAGACATAGTAACATATAAAACATAAGACATAGTAACAGGGTAAACATAAGGCAGCCTTATGTTTACCCTGTTATTCTGGCTTAAGGGAACTGGGGGTATTTGTCGAAGTCGGGCTTACGCTTCTCCAGGAAAGCGCGGCCGCCTTCCTGTGCCTCGTCGAGGGTGTAGTAGAGCATCGTTGCGTCGCCGGCAAGCTCCTGGATACCAGCCTGACCGTCGAGCTCAGCGTTGAAGCCAGCCTTCATCATGCGGATGGCAAGCGGAGAGCGCTCCATGATCGTCTCGCACCAAGCAACCGTCTCGTCTTCGAGTTGGTCAAATGGTACCACCTTGTTGACGAGTCCCATCTGTTCCGCTTCCTTTGCAGAATACTGACGGCAGAGATACCAGATCTCGCGCGCCTTCTTTTGTCCCACGATGCGTGCCAGGTAGCTGGCACCCAGTCCGGCGTCGAAGCTGCCCACCTTCGGTCCCGTCTGTCCGAAGATAGCATTTTCCGAGGCTATCGTCAGGTCGCAAACCACGTGAAGCACATGTCCGCCACCAATAGCGTAGCCGTTGACCATGGCGATGACCGGCTTAGGCAGTCGGCGAATCTGCATCTGCACGTCGAGCACGTTAAGGCGTGGCACACCGTCAGCGCCGACATATCCACCGCGTCCCTTGACGTGCATGTCGCCACCCGAGCAGAACGCCTTGTCGCCGGCGCCTGTAAGAATCACCACACGTATGTCGAGATGGTCACGGCAATAGGTGAAGGCCTGACTCATCTCCCACACCGTGAGCGGTGTGAAGGCGTTGCGGTAGCGTGGACGGTTGATCGTGATCTTGGCGATGTGATTGTATTCTTCAAAGAGGATCTCCTTGAAGTCGAAACCCGGAATGGTTTTCCAATTTCTCTTTTCCATATTATAATAAGGTGTTAAAGTATTCTTGATAAGCCCTCAGATCGTCTTCGGCATTGGTGAAGACTTCGAGGAGCATAGGTCGCTCAGCCATCGGACTGGCGAGCGCGCCGAGGAGATTATAGAGCTCCTCCTCGTTGTGAGCATGATAATACATGATGTCGTTCTCGCGGCAGATGCCCTCTGCTGTGGTGGCGTGCACGCCCATGACCATACTGCGTGCCGGGCTCTGCCGCAGTCCGTCGAACTTTGCGAAGATCTCTCCACCGCTGTTGTTGAGCAACAAGATGCGGAGATTCTGCCGCAAGTTGGTATTCCACAGTGCGTTTTGGTCGTAGAAAAAACTCAGATCTCCAATGACGCAATATACTGGAGCGTCTGTGGCAAGCGAGAAGCCGGCTGCCGTGGACAGCGATCCCTCGATGCCGTTGATGCCACGGTTGCAGTAGACATGCTCCCGGGCGTAGAGACATCCCAAGCGCACCGATGTGCTGTTGGCGTAGTGCAGGGCGTAGCCCTCCTTGGTATGGCTGAGCCGCTCCTCAAGGAGTTTCACGGCCAACAAATTGGAATAGCGTGGAACGAACGTCCGGCGATGATCCTCGGCTTTCCAACGCAGTGCTTCCCAGCGGTCGAACCACTCGTGGGGCCCCTCCGTGGTGATGGCGGCAAGCACGTCGTCGGGTCTTGCCTGCACAATGCCGCGTAGGTTCATCATCGGGTCGTGGACAGTGCCGTCGGCATTCACTTCCCAGCAGATCGCATCCTTAGCCTGCCGCAGACGTTGCTTGGCACGCTTGCTGACCAGCGTGTCGCCAACGTAGAGGATGAAGTCGGGAAGGAAGTCCTCGTCGTCCCCTGCCATAGCTAACATCTCTTCCAATGACGTGGCACCATCCTCTCCGCTGAGTACCTCGTTCCAAACCACATAGTGCTTGTCGGTGAGCGATGCAATCCTGCCCTTGGCTAAGTCCGACGGCTTCATCTGTCCGATGACGATGAGCGGTCGCTTCGCCTCGGCGAGCTGTTGCAGGAGGTCGTGTGCCACTGCCGTGACAGCACTCACGGAAGCACTCTCTTCCTTTTCACAGCCATGGGCCGACAGCAGTGAACGGTGGACAATCGTGCGTTCCGAGGGCAACTCACGTGTACTGAAGGAATAGAGCGGTTCACTGATGGGCACGTTGATGTGCACCGGTCCCTGACACTCCTGCGTGGCGGTGATGAGCGCCTCGTTGACGAGCCGGTTGCAATACCAGTGCTCCTCATCGTTGTGCGGCTCGGGCAGGTCCACCGTGCACTCGACAAAGCAGGTCAGCGCCCCCGGCTGCGGCATCGTCTGCCCCGTGAGCTGTCCGATCCACTGCCTGGGCCGGTCTGCCGAGACAACGATGAGCGGCAGATGCTGGTACATCGCCTCAGCCACAGCGGGCAGCGTGTTGAGCAGTGCCGTGCCGCTGGTGACGCAGACGACCACCGGCTGCTCAGTAGCCTGACAGAGTCCGAGTGCATAGAACGCGGCGCTGCGCTCGTCGGTGATGGGGTAGCACTGGATCTCAGGGCACACGTCGAGGTTGTGGACGATAGGTGCGTTGCGCGAGCCCGGACAGACCACCGCATGGCGCACGCCGTGAGCTATGAGCAACGCAGTGAGTGTGTTGACATTTTCTTTATCGCAATACATCTCTCATGGTGTTGAGTTTCATCTCTGTCTCCCTCCATTCCTCTTTCTCCTTACTTTCCGGCACGATGCCTCCTCCGGCGTGGAGGATATAGTGCCCACCCTCTATTTCCATACAGCGCAGCGTGACATAGAGGTGCGTCTCACCTTCCGGGTCGTAGGGCCCGCAGAAACCACTGTAGTATTTGCGCTCATTCTCTTCATATTCGAGAATGAGTTTTCTCGCGGCATCCTTGGGTATGCCGCACACAGCAGGGGTAGGGTGTAGGGCATCGAGCGCGTCGCCTAATTCCACGTCCTCTTTTAGTGTAAAGTCAAAGTCGGTGCGCAGGTGGAGCAGTCGCGCCGCCATGGTGGTGTGGGGATGTCCGTGATCCAAAGTCTTGGTCAGTGGACGCAGCGTGTCGAGGATATAGTTTGCCACATAGCGTTGCTCTTTGCGGTTCTTCTCCGACCACTTCATCTCTTGTCCAGATCTGTAATCGACCGGCATCTTCTGCGTGCCCGCCAAAGCCATAGTATGGTAGTTGTGCCTGTCGCCCTCGATGAGTACTTCGGGAGTAGCCATGAGCCACGTACCCGCGTGCTCCATATTCACCAAGGCGATATACTGATGAGGATAGAGACGGCAGGCGTGCAGAAACAGTTCTTCAGGGTCTCTGACGACATATCGCATCTCAAACACATGCCGGGCCATAACCAGTTTGCGGACCGTGCCAAGCGCGAAATGCTGCTTACAGATGGTGAAACGCTGACAATAGGCTTCCCGTTCCAACTTATCGTACTCGGCTATCGTGCTCTTCAGTTCCGCACTGTCATGTTCTTCGCTGTGCTTGAAATCCCCTTCCTCCACAGTTTTTCGCTTGATGCTGTCGGGCTGCAGGAGCCACACGGGGGTTGCTTCCGACGGTTGGAATGGCGCGAAGACAAAGCCTTTGCGCCTGTTGAGGTCTTTGACAGACTTCAAGGCCACGGGCTCACCCTCGTGCTGTTCCAGTCGTACATATTCCTTTTGCTCCGGCAAGCGGTAGCAGACATAGTTGGTTGTGCTCATTCCTTTCGTGGCGACAAGATATAGTTTGTGACATGTACCGTGGAGATCAGTTCACCCTTGGAGTTCTTCACATCGATCTGCCACTCGTGCAGCGTGCGGCCTTTGTATTGCAACTTGCCATAGGCCGTCACCGTATCGCCAACGAGTACCGTGCGCAGATGGTTGCCGCTGACGTTGATGCCCACACAGATCTTGCCCGGGCAGAGCGCCATGGAGGCTACGCCCGCCAGGTTCTCGCAAAGCGCCAGCGTAGCGCCACCGGAGAGGAAACCAAACGGCTGACGGTTGAGATCATCGACCTTCATACGTGCCATGCAGGTATCGGGCTCCTCGGTTGAGAGAAACTCCATATTCAGCGTCTTCGAGAGACCACCTTGTTTCTCGATGACTTCTTTTTCTTTTTCTATGTTCATGGTTTCTGTTTTTATTCTTCCTTGCAAAGATACGAAAAAATCCATTACCTTTGCCAAACAAATCATCTATTATGCAGTCTAAACACAATAACACAATGAATAAAATGAGGAAAGTACTGTTCGCCGGACTTTCCTTTCTTGCTCCAATGATGGCCGTGGCCAATCCTGTCGATGACCTGCTCAACCGCATGGACGCGGGTGCCGCACGCAAGTTCGTCACAGTGTTGCAGCCGTCAGATACCGATTTCTTCGAACTCTCGCAGCGCGACGGCAAGGTCTGTGTCAAGGGCAATACGTGGGTGAACATAGCCACGGGTGTCAACTGGTATCTCAAGCACCATGCCGGCATCATGGTCAGTTGGAACAACATGCACCCCCGTTTGCCGGAGCGACTGCCCGCTGTCAAGGGCAAGGAGCGCCACACTACCTGGCTCACCGACCGCTACGACTTCAACTACTGCACGTTTTCCTATTCCATGGCCTTTTGGGATTGGAACCGCTGGCAGGAAGAGATCGACTGGATGGCCTTGCACGGCATCAACATGCCACTGGCTGTGACTGGCGAGGAAGTGGTATGGCGCAACATGCTCCTGAAACTTGGCTATACCAAAGAAGAAATAGGGCGCTTCATTGCCGGACCGGCTTTTCTGGCCTGGTGGGCGATGAACAATCTCGAAGGGTGGGGCGGACCGCTGCCCGAGAACTGGTATCGCCAGCAGGAAGCATTGCAGAAACGAATCCTGCAGCGTGAGCGTTCTTTGGGTATGCAGCCCGTGCTGCCGGGCTACTGCGGCATGTTGCCACACGACGCCAAGGTTAAGATGGGCGTTGGCGTGACCGATGGCGGGCAGTGGAACGGCTATACGCGTCCGGCAAATCTCATCGCTACCGACCCGTCCTTTGACCGCATTGCTGACCTCTATTACAAAGAACTGACCCGGCTCTACGGCAAGGCTGACTACTACTCGATGGATCCTTTCCACGAGAGTGCCGACAACAGTGCCATCGACTATGCGGCCTGCGGGCGCAAGCTGCTCGCCGCCATGAAACGTGTCAACCCGAAGGCTGTGTGGGTCGTGCAGGGCTGGACCGAGAACCCGCGCCCCGCGATGGCCGACAGCCTGCCTGCTCAGGACCTGATGGTGCTGGACCTCTTCTCGGAGTGTCGTCCGATGTTTGGTGCACCCTCGGTGTGGCGGCGCGACAAAGGCTACGGCAATCATCCATGGCTGTTCTGTATGTTAGAGAACTTCGGAGCCAATGTGGGACTGCACGGACGCATGGACCAGCTCTTCCATAACTTCCGGTTGGCAGCCGATTCGAGCACTCCTCTGCAGCGTGCCAGACAGCATCTGCGTGGTTGGGGCTACACCATGGAGGGCTCAGAAAACAACCCTGTGATGTTTGAGTTGATGAGCGAACTGCCGTGGATGACCGACTCGCTGCCCAAGGATGAGGATATTGCAGCCTACAAACGGCGGTGGCTCAACAGCTATGTGCGGGCACGCTATGGCGTGGATGACCCTGTGCTGCGGCAAGTCTGGCATGTCCTGGGCAACAGCATCTATAACTGTCCGCTTGGCAACAACCAGCAGGGACCTCACGAGAGCATCTTTGACGGACGTCCTTCGACCGACAACTTCCAAGTGAAGAGCTGGTCGAAGATGCGCAACTACTATGATCCCAACGACACCCGGCGCGCCGCTGAGTTGATGACCAGTGTCGCTGACAAATACCGTGGCAACAACAACTTTGAGTACGACTTGGTGGACATCACTCGTCAGGCTCTCGATGACCAGGCCCGACTGCAATATCTTCGCACCATCGCCGACTACCGTGGCTTTGACCGCCGTGTGTTCTCGGCCGACTCAGCCCGTTTTCTTCACATGTTGCTTTTGCAGGACAGCCTGCTGGGCACGCGACGCGAGTTCCGGCTTGGCCATTGGACCGAGGCGGCGCGCTCGTTGGGACGTACGCCACAGGAGAAAGATCTCTATGAGTGGAACGCCCGCGTGCAGATAACGACGTGGGGCAACCGCGACTGTGCCGACCGGGGAGGGCTCCGCGACTATGCTCATAAGGAGTGGCAAGGGGTGTTGAGTGATTTCTACTACGTGCGTTGGCACGCCTATCTCGATGCGCTCTCCCGACAGATGGCCCACGACAGCCGCCCCGACGCGTCGGCGCTTGGCGAGGGAGTGAACGCCAGCAAGACGGCCACAGAGCTTTTTGCCATGGCACTGCCCAAGGCTCCGGTCATCGACTGGTATGCGATGGAAGAGCCGTGGACGCTTCGTCATAATACCTACTCACCGGTGCCTGTAGGCGATTGCGTGAATATGGCAAAGCGAGTGATGGCGTTTTTGAATGGAAATGTCGGGTATTCTAACTAAACATATTTATTACTTTTGCGGTCAGATAGCAATATAGAATGAATAAGATGATGGAAAATACAAATGCAGTGAAGCGACTGGTGAGCCTCGACGTCTTGCGAGGTCTGACAGTCATGTTTATGATCTTCGTGAACAACGGAGCCGGCGAGGAGATCTTCTCTACCTTGCAACACTCCAAGTGGAACGGGATGACGCCTTGTGATCTCGTCTTTCCCTTCTTCCTTTTCATCATGGGCATCTCCACCTATCTCAGCCTGCGCAAGGGTGGATTTCGTTGGACACGTCAGCAAGCCCGTAAGACCATCAAACGCACGCTGCTGCTCTTTCTCATCGGACTGCTCATCAACTGGTTTGATATGGTCATGGACGGGCGTCCGCTCGACTTCACCCATCTGCGCATCATGGGTGTGATGCAGCGCATCGCCATCTGCTACGGAGCCACGGTAGCCGCTGTGCTCACCATCCATCATCTTACTCATTCCTTCCGCGGACTGTGGCTGCTCGTGGCACTGCTGTTGACGGGCTATTCCATCCTGCTGCTTGCCGGTGGCGGTTATGACTACGACAGCTCTACGAATATCCTCTCGCGTGTGGATCATGCGCTGTTGGGCGATGCCCATCTCTATCACAAATCGCCCGTAGATCCCGAGGGACTGCTCTCCAGTCTGTCTGCTATGACCAACACGATGATTGGCTTTCTTGTCGCTTCCTGGGCTCTTCGTAAAGAGCAACCCGAACTGGGACATCCTCATCTCGTCACCCTCTCGCGGCTGCTGGTCTGTGGCGCAATTATGGCTTTTGCGGGCTGGCTTCTGCAGTTCGGCTTGCCACTCAACAAACGCGTGTGGAGTCCCTCCTATGTCCTGCTCACCTGTGGCATTGCAGCCTCCTTGCAAGGCCTGCTTGTTGGTTGGCTTGACATCTACAGAGCCCAAAGTCAGACGACCGAAAGTGGCTCTGCCGGACAACCGTGGCTCGTGAGGCTGACGCTGTGGTTTGGCATGAATCCCCTCTTCCTCTATGTGGCCAGTGAGGCAATCGGCATCTTCTTCGGCGCTGTGGGAGTCAAAAATGGTGCCTACGACATGCTCCACGCTGTCATCGTCAACGGCTACTGGGCAAGCGTGGCCTACGCAACCATCTTCGTCGCCCTGCACGCACTGATGGGCTGGGTGCTGTGGAAGAAACATGTGTTCATCAAGTTATGAGCTCTCCCCTTATGTCTTTTGCTTGTTGCACAGCTGGTACCTATCGCCGAATTCTTTCAATATAAATATAATTACAAGGATGAAGAACAAACTCTATTTGTTGTTTTTTTTGTTAGCCGCTTCAATCTTTGACTTGAAGGCTCAGGTTAAAATTAACGGATTAGTACAGAATGAAGAACATGTTGGCATTGAGTATGCAACGATTTGTGTAGACAGCATCTTCACTCTTACAGACAAAGAAGGGCGTTTTGCTTTAGAGATTCCAGGTAACATTAAAAGTCCCATGACCTGCTCGCATATTAGTTACAAGAAGAAAATGATACCATATTCACAATACAAGGGTGGAAATGTTTGTGTTGTAATGGAAGACAGAGTGTATGACATAGCAGAGGCTTCTGTAGCTGCCCGAAAGGGTAAGACCGCTACCATTCTACGGAAAGGTATGAAACTTCCAGGGGATGTCGCTTTCGGGAATGCTCCTTCTGGAAAAATAGAGATAGGTCCTAAATTTAAAGCAATTGACAATTTCATTATAGATTATTTCAATTTGCACATAGAAGAATGCACCTATGAGCAATGTACACTTCGACTTATCGTTTATAAAGTGGTTGAAGGCCAATTCGAGCCAGTTAGTTCCAAGCCTATCTATATTAATCTGTCTCCAGTGAATAAGAATTCAGATGTTAAAATAATGACCAATTCGCCAATCACTTTGCAGAAAGGAAACGAATACTTTGTGGGGCTATCTATTGTTTCCGGATCTCAAGGCACAATCCATTTCCCTGCTGCTCTTCGCAAAGGGATAGCAAGAAATGTGGTTAAAGGTACGATGAAAAATCTCCCCGCGACTGTCGGTATTGCAGTAACAGGACGAAGACTTCCTGCTAAATAGGATAGCCTGAGTAATTCTTAGCACCCCCTGAAAGGCGCTGTGGAAGAAACTGATATTCGTCAAACTGTAATCTTCTTTCATTGGCGAGGGGGAGTGGCGCTCACGCTTGTCGCGCTGTCAGCGTGCAGGGTTGCGCATGTTGCACACATGGTGGCGTGGTTATTAATTATTAAATAGCCCTCATTCTCATTTCTTTTTCGTACCTTTGCATGTAGGAAAATATATTCGAATATAACTATAAGTATGAACATTTTAGAGTTAAGCGAGCAGGAGATCGGACGACGCCAGAGCCTGCAGGAGCTGCGCAACATGGGTATCGACCCGTATCCCGCAGCCGAGTTCCCCACCAATGCCTTTTCTGTAGACATCAAGAACAACTTCAAGGAAGGGGAGAAGCAGGAGGTCGTCATCGCCGGACGTATGATGAGCCGCCGTATCATGGGCAAGGCCAGCTTTGTAGAGTTACAGGATAGCAAGGGCAGAATCCAGGTGTATGTCACCCGTGACGACATCTGCCCCGACGAGGACAAGGACATGTACAACAAGGTCTTTAAGAAACTCCTCGACATCGGTGACTTCATCGGCATCAAGGGCTTCGTCTTCAAGACACAGACAGGAGAGATCTCTGTTCACGCACAGTCGCTGAAACTGCTGAGCAAGAGCCTTAAGCCACTGCCTATTGTGAAGTATAAGGATGGCGTGGCCTACGACAAGTTCGACGACCCCGAGCTGCGCGCCCGTCAGCGCTATGTCGACCTCATCGTCAACGACGGCGTGAAGGACACGTTCCTCAAGCGCGCCAAGGTACTCAAGACTATGCGCAACTTCTTCGACGAGGCAGGATACACCGAGGTGGAGACTCCTATTCTGCAGAGCATCCCCGGTGGTGCCAGCGCACGTCCGTTCATCACGCACTTCAATGCGCTGAACATCGACATGTACATGCGTATCGCCACAGAGCTCTACCTCAAGCGACTCATCGTGGGCGGCTTTGAGGGTGTCTATGAGATTGGTAAGAACTTCCGCAACGAGGGTATGGACAAATACCACAACCCGGAGTTTACCTGCATGGAGCTCTATGTGCAATATAAGGACTACAACTGGATGATGTCGTTTACCGAGCGCCTTCTCGAAACCATCTGTGTGGCCGTCAATGGCAGCACGGAGGTGAAGAACGGCGACCACATGATTTCGTTCAAGGCTCCTTTCCGCCGTCTGCCTATCCTCGATGCCATCAAGGAGAAGACAGGCTTCGACCTCGACGGTAAGAGCGAGGAGGAGATCCGCGACATCGCTGTGAACAAGCTCAAGATGGAAGGCATCGACGAGAGCTTCGGTAAGGGTAAGCTCATCGACGAGATCTTTGGTGAGTTCTGCGAGGGCACGTTCATCCAGCCTACATTTATCATTGACTACCCGGTGGAGATGAGTCCTCTGACGAAGATGCACCGCTCTAAGCCAGGACTCACTGAGCGCTTCGAGCTGATGGTCAATGGTAAGGAGCTTGCCAACGCTTACTCCGAGCTCAACGATCCTATCGACCAGGAGAACCGCTTCAAGGAGCAGATGAAGCTGGCCGACAAGGGTGACGACGAGGCTATGATCATCGACCAGGACTTCCTGCGTGCTCTGCAATATGGTATGCCGCCGACAAGTGGTATCGGTATTGGCATTGACCGTCTCTGCATGTTGATGATCGGCAAGGAGAATATCCAGGAGATCATGCTCTTCCCGCAGATGAAGCCTGAGGCAAAGATGCCACAGAGCAGCATCAAGGAGTGGGCTGCTCTCGGCGTACCTGAGGACTGGGTGTATGTGCTGCGCAAAGCCGGCTTCAACCTTATCTCTGACATCAAGGACGAGAAGGCGCAGGGCTTGCAGCAAAAGATCGGTGAGATCAACAAGAAATATAAACTCGGATACGAGAAGCCGACGGTCGACGACATCCAGCACTGGATCGACGGCGCCAAGAATCTCTAAGGCTGAAAGTTGACTATGCGTCTGTTCAGAAGAATCAGTAGAGCTCTGGGCCTGCGGAAGAAAGGCTCCATTCCCGATTTTGGCCGCGTGGCCATTATCGGGGGCGGCTCGTGGGCTACCGCCATCGCTAAGGTGGTGGTGGAGCACACGGGACACATCGGATGGTATATGCGGCGTGACGACCGCATCGCTGACTTCCGACGGCTGGGACATAATCCGGCCTATCTCACAGGTGTACACTTCGACATCGACGACATCGACTTCACATCGGACATCAACGAGATTGCCACTGAATACGACACGCTCGTCTTCGTCACGCCCTCGCCTTACTTGAAAGACCATCTGAAAAAACTCACCGCCGACATCAGCCATAAGTTCATCGTCACCGCCATCAAAGGCATCGTGCCCGGCGAGGATGTGGTCTGCTCAGACTATTTCCATCAGCGCTATGGCGTGCCCTATCGCCAACTGCTCTGCATCGGCGGACCGTCGCACGCTGAGGAGGTGGCGCTCGAAAGGCTTACCTATCTCACCGTGGCTGGCAGCGACGAGAAGATGGCAAGGGAGTTTTCGCGTGTGCTCGCCTGCGACTATGTGAAGACAGAAACCTCCACCGACGTTACGGGTATCGAGTACGCGGCTGTGCTGAAGAATGTCTACGCTATCTGCGCGGGCATCTGCAACGGTATGGGCTATGGCGATAACTTCCAGGCTGTCTTCCTCACCAATGCTGTCCGGGAGATGGACCGCTTCCTGACTGCCGTCAACCCTGTGCACCGCAACATCTGTGACAGTGTCTACCTCGGTGACCTGCTCGTGACAGGATACTCCAACTTCTCGCGCAACCGCACCTTCGGCATGATGATCGGTAAGGGCTACTCCATCAAGAGCGCACAGGCTGAAATGAAAATGGTGGCGGAAGGATACTACGGTACGAAGTGCATGGAGGAGATCAACCGACAGCTCCACGTGAGCATGCCGATCCTCGACGCCGTCTACGACATACTCTACAAAGACCTGCGTCCGCGCGATGTCATCCCCGCTCTGACAGAAAGACTCTCGTGAGTGCTTTGACATAGGCTCATTTTCCAATATAGGAATCATTGGAAACAGGTATATTAGTATTATTCATTAATAAAGGTAATTAGTATTATTCATTAATAAGGTAAGACAATGAGAAAGAATTAGGCAAAAGAATAGCATGGTTAGAAGACTGTCATCTGTTCTTTTGTTGTGATTCTGACTTTGACTCTTGAAAGATTATCATGAAAAACATTGCATTAGACACAACGAAGGCTGTACAGTTCCTTAAGGCTGGTACAGTGGAGGCTTACGAGCCGAAGGTGAAGGCCGCTCAGGAGGCCTTGGAGAATGGTACATGCGAGGGCAACGACTTCCTCGGTTGGCTGCATCTGCCCTCTGAGATCACAGAGGACTTCCTCAACGAGATTCAGGCTTGCGCCAACACACTGCGTGAGAAGTGCGAGGTCGTTGTCGTCGCTGGTATCGGCGGCAGCTATCTCGGTGCACGTGCCGTCATTGAGGCTCTTGGCAACTCCTTTGCATGGCTCGTCGGTGACAAGAAGAATCCCACCATCATGTTCGCCGGTAACAACATCGGTGAGGACTACCTCGCTGAGCTCACCGACTACCTGAAGGGTAAGAAGTTCGGTGTCATCAACATCTCCAAGTCTGGTACCACCACCGAGACCGCTTTGACTTTCCGTCTGCTCAAGAAGCAGTGCGAGGCTCAGCGCGGTAAGGCAGAGGCTAAGGACGTTATCGTGGCTGTCACCGACGCACACAAGGGTGCTGCCCGTGCTGCTGCTGACAAGGAAGGCTACAAGACATTTGTCATTCCTGACAATGTTGGTGGCCGCTTCTCTGTGCTCACTCCGGTAGGTCTGCTGCCGATTGCTGTGGCTGGCTTTGATGTCAAGGCTCTCGTCAAGGGCGCTCAGGATATGGAGAAGGCTTGTGGCAAGGACGTTCCTTTCGCAGAGAACCCTGCTGCACAGTATGCTGCTACCCGTCAGGGTCTGTACACTCAGGCTGGCAAGAAGATTGAGATTGTCTGCAACTTCCAGCCGAAGCTCCACTACTTCGCTGAGTGGTGGAAGCAGCTCTACGGCGAGAGCGAGGGTAAGGACGGCAAGGGTATCTTCCCTGCAGCTTGCGACTTCACTACCGACCTGCACTCTATGGGTCAGTGGATCCAGCAGGGCGAGCGTACCATCTTCGAGACGGTGATCTCTGTTGAGACTCCTAACGAGAAGCTGCTCTTCCCGCACGATGACGAGAACCTCGACGGACTGAACTTCCTTGAGGGTAAGCGTGTCGATGAGGTGAACAAAATGGCTGAGCTCGGTACACGTCTGGCTCATGTCGACGGTGGCGTGCCAAACATGCGTGTCAGTGTGCCGCAGCTCAATGAGTACTACATCGGTCAGCTTATCTATTTCTTCGAGAAGGCTTGCGGCATCAGCGGCTTGCTGGAGGGTGTCAACCCGTTCAACCAGCCCGGTGTGGAAGCATATAAGAAGAATATGTTCGCACTGCTCAACAAGCCTGGCTATGAGGCTGAGAGCAAGGCTATCCAGGAGCGTCTGGCTCAGGAGAAGTAAAAGTAAAAAAAAGACTCTCTTCCCCTAGCCCCCTCTCCCTGAGGAGGGAGAGGGGGAATGGTGTTACCCGGATATACCGGGCTTCCTTTCTCTTAGGATTTTCTTTCTAAGAAGAGAGGGGAAATGGTGTTACCCGGATATACCGGGCTTTCTTCCTCTTAGGATCTTCTTTCTAAGAAGAAGGGGGTAGAGATACCTTTATAATCATAATCGATGCAAGTTATCAGAAAAGCAATCGAGAAATATTTATCCAAGATGCAGGAGAGTCATCCCGGGCAGAAGGCCTGGGAGGGCTTTCGCTGTGTCTTGTTCGATATGGATGGTGTTCTCTACGACTCCATGCCCCATCACGCTATTGCCTGGCAACGGTCGATGGCGGAGTTTGGCATCACCATGACGGCTGCCGACGCCTACGCCACAGAAGGTGCACGTGGCATCGATACCATCCGACACTTCTTCCTCCTGCAAAAGCACGAGGAAATCACGCTGGAGCAGGCGCAGAAGATGTACGACGAGAAGACGCGTATCTTCCACGAGATGGGTGAAGCGCCTGTCTTCCCCGGTGTAAAGCCGCTCATGAAGGCTATCCAGACGTCGGGGATGAGCGTCAACGTAGTGACGGGCAGTGGACAGCGTCCGCTTATTGACAAGTTGTTGACGGACTTCAGCGAATATCTTGTCCGTGGGCACATTACGTCGGCTTACGATGTGAAGCGTGGGAAACCTTACCCTGATCCTTATCTTCAAGGTATGCGCAAGGCAGGATATGACGACCCACGGCAAGCCATTGTCGTGGAGAACGCACCCCTTGGCGTACGTGCAGGTAAAGCTGCGGAGATGTTTACCGTGGCGATCAACAGCGGTCCGCTGCCCGACAAGGCACTGACAGACGAGGGTGCTGATGTGCTCTATCCGTCGATAGAGGCGTTTCTGGCCGATTGGCCGGAAGTGGTGAAGGCTGCCGGAAAGTAACTTGTTGCTTATATATATAATAAGGAGTCCGATTTATGAAGCAGATGCTCTTATACCTATTATTATTTGTCCCATTAGCTCTTTCTGCCCAAGAGGCGAAGACTGGTCAAACCGCGCAGCAGAAAGAGACGGTGAAGCCGCAGTTGCGTAAGTTTGTGGTGGCTGACATGGAGACGCGTGTGCCTGTGCGGGATGCGGTTGTCAGTACGAAGTCAGGTTATCGCGACACCACCAACTATCGGGGCATCTGCTATATTCCCACGAAGTTCGACACGCTGTCGGTCAGCCATGGGAAATATCTCACTGAGCGGCTGACGATGAAAGAAACCAAGGACACCACGTTTCTCATTCCCAACAGCCATCAGCTCAGCGAGGTGACGGTATGGGGCGAAGGTGGTCCGTCTGTGTCAAAGGGACTGACGGAACAGGTGCGTCAGATCTTTAGGGAAAATACCCCTAATGCGGGCTTTGGCTTCGACTTTGCCAAGATACTCGACGGGCGTTACCGTCGCGACATGAAGCATCTCAGAAAGACAAAAGAGATCTTTAAGAAACTTGACAAGGACGACGAGGATCCCATCGTGAGAGCTTATAAAGAGGCGATGGAGGAAAAGAAAAGGGAGTCGGAGAACAACAAGGAAAGCAAATAAATATCAGAAAGGAATAATTCTGGCAAATGGATAGAATGTTGGTGACAGAGATCGCTAAATGATATTTCTGAATGATGAAGCAGCTGTTGTTATACTTGTTACTATATGTCTCCTTCGACCTTTATGCACAAGATACGAAGAAAGTTCCGCCTCTTCAACAAAATCAGATGTAAGCGTCCAAAAATGACGTATTGCTTAAAGCCTTAAAATCTGTTACTTTTGTCCTCGACTTAAATTCATACAATTTATGGAGAGAACATCAGATTTTGAACAGCTGCTCTTCCTATATAAGACG
>Ga0256404_1001486_pt1 | contig 56253 bp, 42 predicted proteins | sample RumenRJG_01DNA_FD_185990 | JGI IMG/M metagenome (GOLD analysis project Ga0256404, IMG submission 185990) | Bovine rumen microbial communities from Lethbridge, Alberta, Canada - RJG_01 | ecosystem: Host-associated > Mammals > Digestive system > Stomach > Rumen | place: Canada: Alberta | collected... | reverse complement strand
CTATGAGAAAGATACTGACCCCACCCCAACCCCTCCCCTACAAGGGAGGGGAGTGGCTGCGCATTGATTATTCCCCCTTTTTTTCTCATGTCCTGACTTTTTAAAGTGGACTCATCACTTAAAAAATTCGTAAGAAATTCGAATTTCTGGACTGAAAAAAATCTTTTGTATTTGGTAGTTTGACAGGAAATGATTACCTTTGCACCGATATTATATATTGTATGCGCATGTACATTCATTAATCATTCAACTATATGTCATTCAATCAAGTGTTTCATTTAAAGAAAGGCTTGGACATCCGCTTGAAAGGGCGTGCTGAGGAGACGAAAATCCAGTTGAAGTCGAACGGGAAGTTTGCTTTGGTTCCCGACGACTTCGAAGGTGTTACTCCGAAAGTTGTCGTGAAAGAGGGTGACCAGGTCAAGGCGGGCGACATCTTGTTCGTGAACAAGCAGTACCCGCAGGTGGGCTTTGCCTCTCCGGTGAGTGGTAAGGTCACAGCCATTGAGCGAGGGGAACGCCGCAAGGTGCTCGCTGTGAAGATTGATGCCGACGCCCAGCAGAGCTATCGCGAGTTGGGTAAGAAGGACGTGGCGAAGATGGACGGCAAGGCTGTCGTCGATGCGCTGCTCGAAGCCGGTATCTTTGGGTATATCAATCAGTTGCCTTATGCTGTCTCTACCAATCCGGAGACCATGCCTAAGGCTATTTTTGTGTCTGCACTTAGGGACAAACCGCTGGCCTGCGACTTCGGTTTCGAGGTGAAGGGCCAGGAACAGGACTTCCTGACGGGGCTCACTGCGCTGTCGAAGATTGCCAAGACTTATCTCGGCATCGGCATTCAGCCCGACTTCCACGCCCAGCTACAGCAGATGGGAGCTGAGAAGGTGGTGAGCGTCAACGTGTTTGACGGTCCCTGTCCGGCAGGCAACGTGGGTGTGCAGGTGAACCACATCGACCCGGTGAACAAGGGCGAGGTGGTCTGGACCATCGGCGACCCCACGGTGGTGCTCTTCATCGGCCGATTGCTGAATACGGGCAGGGTTGACCTGCGCCGTACCGTAGCCCTGTGTGGCAGCGAGGTGCTGAAGCCGGTGCATGTAGACATGCTGGTGGGCGAAGAGCTCTCCACGCTGCTGTCGAACAGCTACGACGCCTCGCACCATGTGCGCATTATCAATGGCAACGTGCTCACGGGCCGCCAGACCACGAAGGAGGGCTATCTCGGTGCCCACAGCTCTGAGATCACGGTCATTCCCGAAGGCGATGATGCCGACGAGATGCTGGGCTGGATCATGCCCCGCCTGAATCAGTTCTCCGTGAATCGCAGCTACTTTTCGTGGCTACAGAATCCCTGGTTCTGCAGCAAGAAGAAGGAGTATGAGGCCGATGCCCGCATCAAGGGCGGTGAGCGTCACATCATCATGAGTGGTGAGTATGACAAGGTACTGCCGATGGACATCTATGGCGAATACCTCATCAAGGCCATTATTACTGGCGACATCGACCGCCAGGAACAGCTTGGCATCTATGAGGTAAGTCCCGAGGACTTCGCCCTCGCTGAGTTTGTGGACAGCTCGAAGCTGGAGTTGCAGCGCATCGTGCGTGAAGGACTGAACATATTAAGGAAAGAAAATTCGTAGCCCACCCAAGCCCTCCCAAAGGGAGGGATGTCTGATTACCTGAATAATCATAGGTGGGATTAATAAACCAAAGTCTAATTTAATAAAAGGAGCACCCGATATGTAATTAAACACCCCTCCCTTTGGGAGGGCTTGGGTGGACTTTCAATTATGAGTTTTATACGGAATTATTTGAATAAGATTAAGCCGAACTTCGAGGAAGGTGGCAAGCTGCATGCCTTCCGTTCGGTGTTCGACGGCTTCGAGACGTTCCTCTACGTGCCCAACGACACGGCGAGGACGGGCGTGCACATCCACGACGCTATCGACTCGAAGCGCATCATGAGCATGGTGGTGCTCGCGTTGATGCCGGCAATGCTGTTTGGCATGTACAATGTGGGCTACCAGAATGCCTTGGCTGCTGGCGCATTAGCCACGACAGGCTTCTGCGAAATGTTCCTCTTCGGCTTCATGGCCGTGTTGCCCAAGATTCTCGTCAGCTACATCGTCGGCCTCGGCATTGAGTTTGCCTGGGCACAGTGGAAAGGCGAGGAGATTCAGGAGGGTTTCCTTGTTTCGGGTATCCTTATACCGCTGATTATCCCCGTGAACTGTCCGTTGTGGATTCTGGCTATTGCCGTTGCCTTTGCTGTGATTATCGGCAAGGAGATATTCGGTGGCACGGGCATGAACATCTTCAACCCCGCGCTGCTCTGCCGTGCGTTCCTCTTCTTCGCCTATCCCACGAAGATGAGCGGCGACCAGGTATGGGTGGCCAACGAGAGCATCTTCGGCTTCGGCAATACCCTGCCCGATGGCTTCACGATGGCTACACCGCTTGGCGAGATTGGTCAGGGTACGGAAGTGACGGCCTCGCTGAACGACATGATTCTGGGCTTCATTCCCGGCTCTATCGGTGAGACCTCAGTCATTGCTATCGCCCTGGGCGCCATCCTGTTGCTCTGGACGGGCATCGCTTCGTGGAAGACCATGCTGAGCGTATTCGTAGGCGGTGGCTTGATGGCCTGCCTGTTCGAGAGCCTCGGCATGACCCCGATTGCTTGGTACGAACACTTGGTGCTGGGCGGCTTCTGCTTTGGTGCCGTCTTTATGGCTACCGACCCTGTTACTTCGTGCCGCACCGAGTGTGGTAAGTGGATCTACGGCTTTATCATCGGTGCTATGGCCGTCATCATCCGCGTGATGAATCCTGGCTATCCCGAGGGAATGATGCTTGCCATCCTGCTCATGAACATGTTTGCACCCACTATCGACCACTTCGTAGTGGAGCGTAATATCTCGAAACGAATGAAGAGGACTAACAGGAGTGCAGGAGTGTAGGAGTTTAGGAGTTCAGACAATAGTTTGTTGCCAAAGACTCCGCGAAAATACTAACGTCTGAACTCCCGAGCTCCTGAACTACTGAACTCCAATAACAAAGGAATTATGGGAAAGTTAAATACAAATTCTAACTCGTACATTATTATATATAGTGCGATACTCGTCATCATTGTGGCCTTCCTGTTGGCTTTCATCTTCAAGGCATTGAAGCCCATGCAGGATGCCAACGTGGCACTCGACATTAAGAAGCAGATTCTCTATTCGCTCAACATCCGCGACCTTGACGGTGCAGAGGCAGAAGCCAAGTATGCCGAGGTGGTGAAGGATGAAGGTGAGATTGACGGTCAGAAGTACTATGCCTGCGAGATTAATGGTGAGGACATCCTTGTCGTATCCTTGAAAGGTATGGGACTTTGGGGCGGCATCAGCGGTTACATCTCCATCCACGGCGATGAGGATCCCGTTGTCTATGGTGCTTATTTCAACCACGAGAGCGAGACCGCCGGCCTGGGTGCCGAAATCAAGGACTCGCAAAAATGGCAGGAGAAGTTCATTGACAAGAAAGTATTCGTTGACCCTGCCGACGGTAGTGAAGTGGCTCTCGCCGTGGTCAAGAACGTTGATGACCCCACGACGCAGGTTGACTGTGTGACGGGTGCCACCCTGACCTCTAATGGTGTGAACGATATGATTAAGGCTGGACTGAAGGATGCAGGAAAGCGCTATGTAGAGCTGTTCGTCAAAATGCAATGCTGCAAGGACGAGCCTGCCGATTCAGCTGCTGTTGAAGAACCTAAAGTGGAGGAGGAATAAACTATGGCATTATTTAGTAAACAGAACAGGGAGGTTTTTACTAATCCGTTGAACCTCGACCACCCGATATTGGGTCAGGTACTGGGTATCTGCTCGGCACTCGCCGTCACCTCGCAGCTGAAGCCTGCCATCGTGATGGGTTTGGCCGTGACGGTGATTACCGCATTCTCAAATACGATTATCTCTATTCTGCGCAACACTATCCCCAACCGCATCCGCATCGTGGTGCAGCTGGTGGTTGTCGCTGCACTGGTGACCATCGTGTCGCAGATACTGAAGGCCTACGTCTACGATGTGAGCGTACAGTTGAGTGTCTACGTCGGTCTGATTATTACCAACTGTATCCTGATGGGACGCTTAGAGGCATTCGCCATGCAGAACAAGCCCTGGCCGTCGTTTCTCGATGGTGTGGGCAACGGTCTGGGCTACGCCATGATTCTCGTTATAGTGGGTGGTGTGCGTGAGTTCCTTGGCCGCGGTTCGCTGCTGGGCTTCCAGATTATCCCCGACGGTGTCTACGAGGCCGGCTACATCAACAACGGAATGATGACCATGCCCGCTATGGCCCTCATCCTGGTGGGTATTGTGATCTGGGTACACAGAGCATACTTTTATAAGGAAAAATAATGGAGATTTACAAGTTTACGATTTACAATTTACCATTTATTGGTCAATTTGGCTATTTGATAATCTCAAGAGCCAGCACGACTGTAAATTGATAAATCTTTAAATCGTAAAATCAATTGTAAATTGTAAATTGACAAATTGTAAATATGAATTATGGAACATATAATTAGTTTATTTTTCCGGTCGATATTTGTCGACAACATGATATTCGCGTTCTTCCTCGGCATGTGTTCGTACCTTGCCGTGTCGAAGACGGTGAAAACCTCATTGGGACTTGGCCTTGCAGTGACGTTCGTGCTCACGGTGACGGTGCCCGTCAACTATCTCTTGCAGACGAAGGTCTTAGGTCCTGACTGCCTTGCTGAGGGCGTCGACCTGAGCTACCTGTCGTTCATCCTCTTCATCGGTGTGATTGCCGGCATGGTGCAGCTCGTGGAGATGACAGTCGAGAAATACTCGCCGTCGCTCTATGCCGCCCTCGGCATCTTCCTGCCGCTCATCGCAGTGAACTGTGCCATCATGGGTGCCTCGCTCTTCATGCAGCAGCGCATCCTGATGGAACCAGGCAACACGCAGGCCATCACCTCCATCTGGGATGCCGTCGTCTACGGCTTCGGCTCGGGTATCGGTTGGACACTGGCCATCGTGTCGCTGGGTGCCATACGCGAGAAGATGCAGTACTGTGATGTGCCCAAGCCCTTGCAGGGATTAGGTATTACGTTTATTGTGGTAGGCCTCATGGCTATGGCTATGATGTGCTTCAGTGGACTGAACATATAAATTTAAAGATTAGATAATTATAAAATTAAAAGAAATATGGCTCAGTTTATAGCATATAGTATCGGAGTATTCCTCATTGTCATACTCCTTCTGGTTGTGATTCTGCTCGTGGCGAAGAAGTACCTTTCGCCCAGTGGAAACGTGAATATAGAAATCAACGGCGACCGTACGATCAACGTGCCGCAGGGCTCTTCGCTCATGGCTACGCTCAACGAGAACGGTGTGTTCCTTCCGTCGGCCTGCGGTGGCAAGGCCTCTTGCGGACAGTGCAAGGTACAGGTGCTCGAAGGTGGCGGTGAGATTCTCGACAGCGAAAAGCCCCACTTCAGCCGTAAGGAGATCAAGGCTGGCTGGCGCTTAGGCTGTCAGTGCAAGGTAAAGGGCGATCTGAAGATTCATGTCGACGAGTCGATTCTCGGCGTCAAGGAGTACGAGTGCACCGTTATCTCCAACAAGAACGTGGCTACGTTCATCAAGGAGTTCAAGGTGCAACTGCCTCCGGGAGAACACATGGACTTCCTGCCAGGCTCCTATGCACAGATTAAGATACCCGCGTTTGATTGCATCGATTACGACAAGGACTTCGACAAGAGCCTCATTGGCGACGAATACCTGCCCAGTTGGGAGAAGTTCGGCTTGTTCCCATTGAAGTGTAAGAACCCCGAACCCACCATCCGCGCCTATTCGATGGCTAACTATCCAGCCGAGGGCGACGTCTTTATGTTGACGGTGCGTATTGCTACGCCTCCGTTCAAGGCTGACAAGAGCGGTTTCATGGAGGTGAACCCCGGTATCGCCTCGTCGTACATCTTCTCGCTGAAACCTGGCGACAAGGTGATTATGAGCGGTCCCTTCGGAGACTTCCATCCACACTTCGACTCGAAGAAGGAGATGATTTGGGTAGGTGGTGGTGCCGGTATGGCTCCTCTGCGTGCACAGATTATGCACATGACGAAGACCCTGCACACGACCGACCGCGAGATGCACTACTTCTATGGTGCCCGCGCCCTGAACGAAGTCTTTTACCTTGACGACTTCCTCGGATTGGAGAAGGAATATCCCAACTTCCATTTCCATCTGGCCCTCGACCGTCCCGACCCCGCTGCCGACGCAGCAGGCGTGAAGTACACGCCGGGCTTTGTCCATCAGGTCATGCTCAACACTTATCTGAAGGACCACGAGGCTCCCGAGGACATCGAATACTACATGTGCGGTCCCGGCCCGATGTCGAAGGCTGTTGTCTCCATGCTCGACTCGCTCGGTGTAGAGCCCGAAAGCATCATGTATGATAACTTCGGAGGATAATCGTCAGCACGGAAACAAACACAAAATGTTACAATGAAAATAGGATTTGACAACGAGAAGTATCTGAAGATACAATCGGAACACATTCGTGAGCGTATCGCCCAGTTCGATGGTAAACTCTACCTCGAACTGGGTGGAAAGCTCTTCGACGACCATCATGCTTCTCGCGTGTTGCCAGGCTTTAAGCCCGACTCGAAGCTGCGTATGTTTGCACAGTTGCGCGACCAGCTTGAAATCGTTATCGTGGTGAGTGCCGAGGACATTGAGAAGAATAAAATCCGTGCCGACCTCGGTATCACCTACGACGAGGATGTGCTCCGTCTGCGCGACGAGTTCATGCAGCGCGACTTCATGGTAGGCTCGGTAGTTATTACCCACTATAACGGACAGCGGGCTGCCGATCAGTTCCGTCATCGTTTGGAGCGTATGGACATCAAGTCCTACGTACACTATCTGATTGACGGCTATCCGCACAATGTGGAGCTCATTGCCTCGGACGATGGCTTTGGTAAGAACGACTATGTGGAGACCTCTCGCGAACTGGTCATTGTCACCGCTCCTGGTCCTGGCAGCGGCAAGATGGCTGTCTGCCTGAGTCAGCTCTATAATGAGAACAAGCGTGGTATCCGTGCCGGTTATGCCAAGTTCGAGACCTTCCCCGTGTGGAACCTGCCGTTGAAGCACCCTGTGAACATCGCCTACGAGGCAGCTACGGCCGACTTGAACGACGTGAACATGATCGACCCCTTCCATCTGGAGGCCTACGAGAAGATTGCTGTGAACTACAACCGAGACATCGAGATCTTCCCCGTACTCAACGCCCTCTTCGAGGGCATCTATGGCGGCAGCCCCTACAAGTCGCCTACCGATATGGGTGTCAACATGGTGGGCTTCTGTATCTCAGACGATGAAGTATGCTGTCAGGCCAGTCGCGAAGAGATTATCCGTCGTTACTACGATGCCACTAATAAGCTGGCTGACGGTGCCGACAATGAATCAGAGGTACACAAGATTCAGCTGCTTTTCAATCAGGCACACATCAATACGGCCTACCGACGTGTCACTGTGGCTGCCGCTGCGAAGAAAGAACTGAGTGGGCACACGGCTGCTGCTATGGAACTGGCCGACGGTACAATCATTACCTCGAAGTCGTCGCCTCTGTTGGGATGCAGTGCCGCGCTGCTGCTCAATGCCACGAAGCATCTGGCTGGCATAGGTCACGACGTGAAGCTCATTCCCCAGAGCCTGATTGAACCCGTACAGAAGACCAAGACCGAGTATCTCGGTGCCAAGAACCCACGACTGCATACTGACGAGGTGCTGGTGGCACTGAGCGTACTGTCGCAACACGACGACCGCTCGGCCATGGGGGACGCTCTGCTTGCAGAGAACTGCCGACGTGCCTTGGAACAGCTGCCCCAGCTGCGCGATTGTCAGGTGCACAGTACGGTAATGCTTAGCGAGGTTGACCGCAAGATATTCAAGAAACTGGGTTGTGGCCTGACCTGCGACCCTGTAAGGAAAAAATAACAGACTTACTGAAAGCGAAGGTCAAAGAAAATGATGGAATCTCAAGGCCGACGATGCAGTTTGCGGGGTAGGCCGATGGGAAAGGACGTTTTCGAAATATGTGCATAGAGAAATGTAACAACAGTGTGAAGATTTATTCTGTTGCGTGGGAACGTACTGGTGACTATTATGATGGTATTGGCAGCGTTTCCCACAACGAATCGACCATCAGCGCAGTCTACTCACTTGATGGTCGGCGGTTGCAGCAGCCGCAGTCGGGTGTCAATATTGTACGATCGACTGAAGGCAAGAGCCGCAAGTATATGATGAAATAACAGTTCTACCTCCGTAATATGAAACAACTAATGATGATTGCTGCCCTGATGCTGATGGCATTGAGCAGCTCAAATGCACAGAACGACGTGAAAATAGGTAAGCAGAACGTAACCGTCGATGATGGACGCATGACACCCGAAGCCCTATGGGCTATGGGACGCATTAGTGGCTATGCTGCCTCACCTGATGGGAGCCACATTGTCTGTCAGGTAGGATATTACAGCGTGAAGTACAACAAGAGCCACCATGTGCTCTACATGATGAATGCTGACGGCAGCGGCAAGCAGCAACTGACGAAAAGCGACAAGAACGAGACCGACGCTGCCTGGTTAGATAATGAGACTATAGCCTTCCTTACTGGTGGAGAGGTTTGGTCGATGAAGCTCGACGGCAGCGAACGCCGTCAGCTGTCGAAGACCGACGGCAACGTAGAGGGATTCCTCTTCTCGCCCGACCAAAAGAAGGTAATTCTCTTAAAGAGCATCCCTTTCCATGAGGTTATAAAAGAGAATCCCAGCGACCTGCCGAAGGCTACGGGGCGTTTGGTTACCGACTTGATGTATCGTCATTGGGACCATTATGTGGAGTCGATACAGCATCCTTTTGTAGCTGACGTTACTTCTGAGGGCATCGGTGAGGGGAAAGACATCCTCGTTGGCGAACCATACGAGTGTCCTATGGAACCATTTGGTGGCATGGAGCAGTTGGCATGGAGCACCGACTCGAAGCAGATTGCCTATACCTGTCGGAAGAAAACGGGTACAGCCTATAGCATTTCTACCGACTCGGACATCTATCTGTATGATTTGTCGACAGGCAAAACACGCAATCTCTGCAAGCCTGACGGCTATCAGGAACCGGCTGTCGAGCCGACCAAGACCATGAAGCAGCAGAAGGTGAATGCCCGTGAGAACCTTGTCAATAATGTGGGCTACGACCAGAATCCGAAGTTCTCTCCTGATGGCAAGTATGTGGCTTGGCTCTCGATGGAGCGCAACGGTTACGAGGCCGACCGTCAGCGGCTGTGCTGCTACGATTTGGCAACGGGAGAAAAAAAGTACCTGACGGAGACGTTTGACTCGAATGTCGACGACTTCTGCTGGAGTGATGCAAAGGATGCTATGATCTATTTCATCGGTGTGTGGCATGCTACTGAGAACCTCTACGCCATCAGTTGGAAGGGAGAGGTAAAACAGCTCACCGACACCTGGCATGACTTTGGAAGCCTGCAAATGCTGAACAACAAGAAGCAACTGTTAATGGAACGTCACTCGTTTACGTCGCCTGCTGATCTTTATGTTGTGACACCAAACTTTAAGAAGCCGGAGAAGACCACCGTCACGCAAATAACGGAAGAGAACAAGCACATCCTCGACCAGTTGGCAAAGCCCCGCGTGCAGCAGCGCTGGGTGAAGACTACCGATGGCAAGGATATGCTGACATGGATTATTCTGCCTCCGAACTTCGACGAAGCAAAGAAGTACCCCACACTGCTCTTCTGTGAAGGTGGACCGCAATCGCCCGTCAGCCAGTTCTGGAGCTACCGCTGGAACTTCTTCATCATGGCCTCGCAGGGCTACGTCATCGTTGCTCCCAACCGTCGCGGACTGCCCGGTTTTGGTCAGGAGTGGTTGGAGGAGATCAGCGGCGATTGGACTGGACAGTGCATGAAGGACTATCTGTCGGCTATTGACGATGCTGCCGACAACCTGCCATATATTGATAAAGACCGCATGGCTGCTGTGGGTGCCTCGTTTGGCGGCTTCTCCGTCTACTATCTGGCTGGTCATCATGACAAGCGCTTCAAGTGCTTCATTGCCCACGATGGTGCCTTCAACCTTGAGGCAATGTATACGGAGACTGAGGAGAACTGGTTCTCGAACTGGGAGTACGACGATGCTTTCTGGAACAAGGATCAGACAGCCAATGCCAAGAAGACCTACGAGAACTCACCCCATCGCTTCGTCGACAAGTGGGACACGCCCATCCTCTGCATCCACGGCGAGAAGGACTATCGTATCAATGCCACGCAGGGCATGAGCGCCTTCAATGCTGCCCGCATGCGGGGCATCGAGGCCGAGTTGCTTATCTTCCCTGACGAGAACCACTGGGTACTGAAGCCCCAGAACGGCATACTCTGGCAGCGCACCTACTTCGACTGGCTTGCCCGTTGGTTGAAGTAAGGCAAATGGGGCTCATGGTCCTTATGGGGCCTATAGGGCTTATGGGCCTTATGGGGCACGATTAAAGAAGTAAACCGATTGTTACCAACAGCCCGTATATGAAAATATTACGGGCTGTTTTTTCAAGGCAGGTGTTCAGCTCACGTCCTTCCCACAGTTGCTTCATGCGGAGCCATGTAAAGAAGTGGAAGGCGAGATAGATGAATGGCAGCAGGAAGGCGAGTAGGTGGCCGTCGTACCAGAACACCAGTCCCATCAGGCAGGCGGCGATGCCCACGCCAAGATAAAGTGCCAAAGATGCCTTTGCTCCAATTCTTACAACCAATGTTTTTTTACCGGCAATGCGGTCGGTGTCCCGGTCACGGAAGTTATTGACCAGGAGCAGGGCATCAATGACGAGTCCGCATGCAAGCGAAGCAACAACTACTTGAGGGGTAATAGTGTGCAGCTGCACGTAGTAGGTGATGCAGACGGGGACAAGACCGAAGAACAGCAGTACGAGCAGGTCGCCCAGTCCTATATAGGATAGGTGTGTGGTGTAGAGAAAGCAGAACACGACGCAGGCAGCACCCACGAAAATCATCTCTAATCCGCCAAACAAAACGAGTGGCAGGCCTATGATGCAAGCAAGAATGGTAGTAGCTGCGATGGCATGCTTCATGTGGCCGATGCTTACCCATCCTTGTGCGCAGGCTCTTTCAGGTCCGAGACGCGTCTCTCGGTCGTCGGTTCCTTTAGCATAGTCCACAAAATCGTTGACGAAATTGGCATCGATTTGCATGATGAAGGCAAAGAGCAGACACAGTACGGCAGCTGTCCAACTGAAGACGTTTCCTTCGTATTGTTGAGCATCGGTCCATGCCAAGGCCAGACCAATCATCACTGGCACGGCAGCTCCTGTCAGTGTCTTCGGGCGTGCTGCCAGTATCCAAGCATGAAGCGAGTTTTTCTTGACTTCCATAGACATGTGGTTTTAGGTCTGAATGATGGGCTATGAGTTGATGATATGTACGTCGCGCTGTGGGAACGGTATCTCGATGCCGTTCTTGTAGAGCGTGTCGTAGACGGTCTTCAGCACGTCGCTGATGACGTAGGACTTCTTTGCGGCAACAGCCCAGACAAACAGATTGAAGTTGACGCTCGAGTCGCCCATGCCCGACATGACAGACTTGACTTTCTTGTCAGGATCCATCCATTTGTGATGCATCGAGTTTACGGCATTCTCGACAAGCTCGGTTACTTGCTTCAGGTTCGAGCCGTAGGCTACGCCAAAGGGCACTACTGCCAATACGTAACCGTGGTTCTTGGTCAGGTTCTTATAGTTCTTCGTGAAGAGCTGTGAGTTCTGGAAGGTGATGACCTCACCGTAGAGTGTCTCGACGACGGTGGCAGTATAACTGATGGACGTCACTTTGCCCATCGTGCCGTCTATCTCAATCCAGTCGCCTACTTTTACACGTCCTGCCATAAGTGTGGCACCATAGTAAATATTCTCGATGATGTCCTTTGAGGCAAAACCGATACCCGTCGAAAGACCGCCACCGATGGCAAGCAGCCACGCCACGCTAATGTGCAGGATGCTAAGCGACATCATGAGCCAGATGCCCCAGATGAAGACTTGAATGACGTTCTTGCCCATTACTTCACGCGACGCAGCCGTTGAGGGATCTTGTGTTTGGAAATGCAGGCGCATGAATGATAAGATGGTGCGTGATGCATAGGAGAAGAAGAGCCATAGACACACGACGATGGTGAGCTTGATCAGACTGACCTTCAGGTTCTCCAAGTCGATGAAGTCGCGATTGAACAGTTGCCAGCACAGTTCGCCTAAGTTGAACACACCAGCTGCCCAGTAGATGCTCAGCATCACTGAGAGCACCCCAAGCGTAGGTAGCAGTACCTTATATATAAATAGGTAGAACCATGACTGGGTGATAGGTTTGTCTTCCAGGCCGTGTCGCTGGCCGTATTGATGAATCCAACTCGAGATGCAGGTGATGGTGAGTATGCAAGTGAGTTGCATGATCCACCAGATGAGTATCTGCACAGCCAATAGCGTGTATCCGCTCCATGAGCAGATGACTGACCCTACGAAGACGGCCAGCGAGACATAGCTGTAGAACATGTCTTGCCGGGGTACGTTCTGATTATGTCGGCTGATGACGTTCCATTGCCACAGCGTGCAGATGAGCAGGATAGGTGGGAACACCATATTGACCAGTTCGCCAGGGATGAGTATGATGCGGAAGGCTATCACCAGGAACCCTACTACGACAAGTGGTGCATAAATGCGGAAGGCACTTCGTATTTGGCTGCCATTGACACGGAGCAGTAATGAGATAAGTATGACTCCCAATAGCCAGGCATACTCGATGAGCAGTCCTGATGCCATGAAGAAGAAGTTCTGGTTGAGTGTAGCCCGCAGCACGCCAAGCAGGATGGCAAATGTGATGGTTGTGGTTGCCCAGATAATACAGGTGCGTTTCCGTAGGAATTCAGGGGTGTGAAACCGGCGGGGCATCAGTTTGAATGCCAGCAGGTTCAGCAAGATGGAGATAATGGCAAAGATAGCTATTGAAATAAACAGGCCAAAGATGAAGCGGCTGTCCCAGTCGCTGTTTTTTGTTGGCTTATATTTGTCGACCATGGTTTCCCTGACTCTCTTCCAATTGGACCGGAAGTGTCGGAGTGTAGTGAAATAGTCGTTGCTGCCATTGCGGAATATGCCTGTCTGGATATCGGTGTAGAGCTGGTTGGCATAGTCGTTCTGGTACTTCAGCCGCTGCTCTATCATCTCATACATCTGCATGTCGTGAGCGGTCTGTGAGCGATTTTCCTCGAGTGTGTTTCGTATGGTTGTGGCAAGTGTCAGCGCTACGTTTCGGTCGGTTTGTGCTTGACCCCCCATTTGTGCAAGCCGCATAAGTTGCAGACCCGTGATGAGACTGTCGAATTTTGCTATCTCCACTTCGTTGCTTTCAAGAAACGAACGGTAGGGCAGCTGCTGACGCTGGAACTGGTGATATAGTTCGGTAGCCTCATGGCAGGCATAAGTCAGGTCGAACACGTAGTCGCTCTTTTGCGAGTAGAGCATGATGGAGTTCTGGTTGGCCCGTTTCAGGGTCTCGAGCATATCGCGTCGCGTCTGTTCGTTCTGTTTCTGTCGCTCGCTGGACTGGCTGGTCAGTTCTTGATGATACTCGGTCAGTTCTTGTCGCAGCACACTAAGTGTTTGTTCGATATCCTTCTCCTTTAGCACGGCTCCCGACTGGAGCACGAAGGCAAAGAGTAGTGTCAGCAGTAGGATTGGTCTTTTCATCTTGTCTTCTTGATAATGATGGGATTCTCTACTTCTTTCCGCCACTGATGCAGCCATTCAAACCATTCCCGGGCCGAATGGAACCCAAAGGTCTCGTTAGCTGAGCAGTAGGCTACGTGGTAGTGCATTTGCTTTCCTTGGGGTGTTACGACAAACGTGTAGTTGCCTCCCTGCTTCACTGCGGGATCGGCAGGCAGTTCGCTAATCATGTTTTGTTGTTGCAGCAGGATGGCCAGTCCTACCGTCTCGCGGCTCCATTTCACGGTGTCGGTCGAGGGGTAGTCGGTGCCCCAGCAGGCGCGTAGTCCCCGTTTGTCGCTCATCTCCTGCGACCCCATTACGTTGATGATGCCTGTGGAGAAACGATAGTCGGAGGCATCACGGTTGAAGATCACGTCGACCTCTGTATCGCGGTGCCCGGCATATTGGATGTAGCGCAGCGTCATGTTCAGGGCGGGTTTCGATGTGTCTGCTACCCAACCTTGGTCAACGACTTCAACAATGGTGCGCAGCGGACCGTAGCTGACGATGCGTTGCGTGCGGTTCTTCACGGGCTCAATCATCGTTGGCTCCTTGCCATTCCATCCGCGGAAGGCCCCGAGACCGAAGGTCTGTCCCACCCAGAGCACGTCGTCGCCGTAGGCTTGCTTCTTCTGTTCGTCAGAGGTGTAGAACTGTGTTGCCTGTAGCTCCAGGCGTTTCTGGAATTTTCCATACAGGTCAAGCGTCTGACGCTTGTCGAAATAGATGCGGATGCCGTTGAGCTCGCTCTCGAAGCATACCCCATGATGATGCTGCAGGTTGTAGGAGTTGGCGCAGTCACCACGTGCGGTGATGCTTGAGATGTAGTTATCGTGGCGGTTTTTCTCCTTGACCTTGTCGTTGCGCATGAGCATCTCAGCATAGACGCGGGCAGGGTAGGGGCGAGGCTCACCTTCGGCATAAAGCGTGACGTGGAATGTGCGCGTCTCTTTCCCCTTCAGATTGCAGAGGAAACAGAGCTCATCCATCTGCTCGTCCAAGTCAAGGTCGTCGAGCTGGCAGGCTATCTCCTCTCCGTCAGCCGAGGTGACCAGTGCTGAGCTCACGGTGCCGTATTGGCTTAATCGCAAGACAACGGGCTCGTCGTACCGATCATGGCTGAGCGGGTTCCTGACACTGATGTCCAGCGTCTGCTGAGCGCTGGCTATCAAGGTCAGAAAGCATGCCAAGATTGCAAATATAAGCTTCATGGGTGTTTGTTTTTGTTCGGATATTGTGCAAAAATACGGAAAAACGCCAAATAGGACCCTTATGTTTTAATTATTTTAGGTTAAAATTTGGTTATTAAAAGAATTTTTAGTAAATTTGCACTCGTATTTAACGTTCGTAAAAGATTCAAACACGTTTCAAAGCAGTGCGCAAGGTCTATTTGTTGCTTTTACTCATTATGATGGCCTGTCTGGGATGTGAATGGAAGCTTCAGTCTTCCGACTCTCAGGCAAATGACCAGTTGATGGTCATCGACCGTTATGATCAGTTGGAACTGCGCTATCTTACTACTGGCGACTTTGCTGCACTTCAGGAGATGAATATCGAATATCCCATTGAAACACGCATGCTGATTGAGAATTTGTTACAGCTCGGCCCTGCCAATGATCCTGAGTTAAAGACCAAGCTGCTGGTGTTCTTCCAGGATTCCACGCTTCAGACGATTATCCATGATGTGCAGCATGACTATGCCGACATGACTGATATTGAGGAACAGCTTTCTGAATCGTTCCATAGGCTGAAGCAGATGCTGCCATCGTTGATGATTCCCCGTGTCTATACGCAGATTAGTTCGCTCGACCAGAGCATCGTTGCTGGCGAAGGTTTCCTGGGCATCTCGCTCGACAAATATCTCGGTAAGGACTATCCGCTTTACGTGAAATATGGTTATTCCGAATGGCAGCGCTCCATGATGACCCGTTCTTTTATCGTTCCCGATTGTCTGGCGTTCTATCTGCTGACCCTTTATCCTGAGACCGATACAACGCTTACTGTTCGCGACAACCATAGGGGACGAATACAGTACGTGGTGAACAAAGCCCTTGACGAGCGCTTCTTCGACAACGAACAGGTAAGGAAAGTTGAACAGTATATGTCGGACAATCAGAAACTTACTGTCCAGCAGCTTTTGGAAAGTCCCTTCTAATTTTTACTTTTTTACCTTTTTACCTTTTTCCACCCTTTACTTCATAAACACCAGATAGACTGCGCAGATGATGAGCAGGAACGCCAGTATGTGGTTCCAGTGCAGGTGGGTGCCTTGGAACATGATGTTGGCTATGATGCAGAACACTGCCAGGGAGATGCATTCCTGGATAACCTTCAGCTGAATGAGGTTGAAGGGTCCCCCGTTCTCGATGAACCCTAAGCGGTTGGCTGGTACTTGACAGCAATACTCAAAGAAAGCGATGCCCCACGAAAAGACGATGACGCCCAGCAGGGGCCAGCTGTTGCTAATGCCCGTTTCCTGCAGTTTCAAATGCCCATACCAAGCAAGTGTCATGAAGACGTTGCTTAGTATGAGCAATATGATGGTATAAAGTCCGTTCATAATTCCTTCTTTGCGGCAAAACCGCAAAACACACTATTTTTTCTGCAGGTATTCGTCCATGTTCTGAGCAGCACGGCGACCGTCGCCCATAGCAAGGATGACGGTGGCACCTCCGCGCACGATGTCGCCTCCGGCGAAGATCTCTGAGCGCGACGACTGCATCTCCTCGCTCACTGCGATGGTGTTCTTGCGACCCAGTTCCAGCCCCTCGATGCTTTTCGGCACGAGCGGGTTGGGACTGACGCCCACAGCCACGATGACCTGGTCTACGTCGAGCGTCACCGTCTTGCCCTCCACAGGCACCGGCGAACGGCGTCCGCTGGCATCGGGCTCACCCAGCTCCATCACCTGTAGCACGGCCTGCTTCACGGCACCCTGCTCGTCGGCAATGTACTCGATGGGGTTGTGCAGCGTAAGGAACGTGATGCCCTCTTCCTTGGCGTGCTTCACCTCCTCCAAGCGGGCAGGCATCTCGACCTCCGAGCGACGGTAGACCAGCGTGACGTTGGCACCGAGGCGCTTGGCCGTGCGACAGGAGTCCATAGCCGTATTGCCACCGCCCACGACAAGCACATTGGTAGCGGGGTTCAGCGGGGTGTCGGTAGTTGGGTTTGCAGCATCCATCAGATTCACACGCGTCAGGTACTCGTTGCTCGACATGATGTTGATCGAGTTCTCGCCGGGGATGTTCATGAAGTTGGGCAGACCCGCGCCCGAGCCTACGAAGATGCCCTTGAAGCCTTGCTTCTCCAACTGCTCCACGCTGATGGTCTTGCCCACGATGACGTCGGTCTGGAAGTGCACGCCCATCTTGGCGAGGTTCTCAATCTCCACGTCGACGATGCGGTTGGGCAGACGGAACTCGGGGATGCCGTACTTCAGCACACCGCCAATCTCGTGCAGGGCCTCGAACACGTAGACGTCGTATCCCTTCTTCACCATGTCGCCGGCGAAGCTGAGTCCGGCAGGGCCGGAGCCTACGACGGCCACCTTGATGCCGTTGGCAGGTGCAATCTCGGGCAGGGAGATGTTGCCGCTCTCGCGTTCGTAGTCGGCGGCGAAGCGCTCCAGGTAGCCGATGGCCACGGCGGGCTTGTTCATCTTCAGGTGTATGCACTTGCTCTCGCACTGCTTCTCCTGCGGACATACTCGACCGCAGACGGCAGGCAGGGAAGAGGTGTTCTTCAGCACCTTGGCAGCAGCCAGGAACTGTCCACGCTCAATATTCTTGATGAACGACGGTATGTCGATGTTCACGGGGCATCCCTCCATACACGAAGGCTTGGCGCAGTCGAGACAACGCTTGGCTTCCTGCATGGCCATCTCCTTCGTCAGACCGATGTTCACCTCCTCCGTGCGGGTGGTAGCGCGGTAGACGGGATCGAGCTCGGGCATCACCACGCGCTCTATCTGCGTGCGCTCCTTCGGCTTCATCGATGCCCGAAGCGCCTTGCGCCACTCGGCCTCATGGTCGGTCAGCACCTCGATAGTGTCGTTGGTGGGGTCATCGTCCATTACTACGTCAGTGGTTTTGGTAACGATAGCAGAACTATCGTTCACACTATCAAGGTGCTCTTCAAAGTGAGCCAGCTCTTCCTGCTCCTCGCGCTTGAAGGTACCCATGCGCTTGAACATTTCATCCCAATCGACAAGGGCACCGTCGAACTCCGGGCCGTCGATGCAAACGAACTTCGTCTTGCCGCCAATGGTCAGTCGGCAGGCACCACACATACCCGTGCCGTCGACCATGATGGTGTTCAGGCTGACTTCGCAGGGGATGTTGTGCTTCTGTGCGGTGAGGTTCGAGAACTTCATCATGATGGGAGGGCCGATGGCAAACACCTTGTCCACGTGCTCCTGCTCGATAAACTTCTCTATGCCCACGGTCACCACGCCCTTCTCGCCATAGCTGCCGTCGTCGGTCATGATAATCACTTCGTCCGAGCTCTCGCGTACTTTATCCTCTAATATGATGAGATCCTTCGAGCGTCCGGCCATCACCGAGAGCACCCGATTACCTGCGGCCTTCAGCGCCTGGATGATGGGCAGCATCGGAGCCACGCCCAATCCGCCACCGGCACATACCACGGTACCGAAGTTCTCGATGTGCGTAGGATTGCCCAACGGGCCTACCACGTCGGCCACATATTCGCCCTCGTTGAGCAAGCATAGCTTCTTGCTCGAGAGTCCCACCTGCTGCACCACCAGGGTGATGGTGCCGCGTTCTTTGTCGGCACCGGCAATGGTGAGGGGCATGCGCTCGCCTTTCTTGTCGACACGCACGATGACGAAGTTACCCGCTTTGCGGCTCTGCGCAATCAGCGGAGCCTCGATTTCAAAGAGAAAGACCTTCTCAGAGAATTGTTCTTTTCTGACAATTTTATTCATGGTTATAACGAAATGTTTCAAATTGCGCTGCAAAGGTAACAAATAGTTTTCAAATGACATCAAGAAATGACAAAAATCTACTCTTTGCCATGCCTTGCCTGCGCATCAGGGGCAGTTTGCCTATGTAACAGGGGCTGTTTGTCCACTGGCCGATGCTTATAGTTTTTTTGACAAGGTAATCGTGCGAAATGAAAAGAGAGCCCACTGGCACATATGCCGGTAGGCTCTCTTTGCTTATGCAGACCGTTTGTTCTTTTATTCGTCGGTCTATGAGGCGTTTTGGGTTATTTCGTGAATACTTTCGTAGCCTTCTTTCCTGCAACCTTGATACGCAGAGCCGACGATGACTTTGCCGTGGCGGGTCGTCCGTCCATCTGGTAGTAGACGGCGTTGTCCTTAGCGTTACTGGTAAGGCTGATGCCGTCGGGCTCACCCAACTCGTCGGTTACGTTGTGGATGACCATGGTGGGACCACTCCATTCGTTGAAGAGAGGCAGACCTTCAGCCTTGCGTATGACTGCCGAGTAGACCGGGAATTTAGGCCGCTCCTCATTTTCGCCTAAGCGGTACCATTCACCGTCGTCATGGAGGATATATGAACCACTCGTCACTTTGGCCGAGGAGGCGAAGTTGCCGATCAGGTTGTTGGTGCCACGGGTGACGGGACGGACAATGGCCTCGCCATAGGTGTAGAAGGTCACCTCGTTGACATCCTCCTGCTCGCTGATGTAGATGTAGGGATAGCCCTGCTGCACCTCATTGACTTCTTCCAGACATACGCGGCTATAGTCGCTCAGCAGGCCTGCCACCTGATAGAACTTGTAGCCTTCGGGCAGCATGTAGGCGTAGGGCAGGCAGACGGTGTTCCACTTGCCGGGCGTGGGATGGAGCTTCATGATGGGGTGGTAGAGCAGGCGGAAGTCGGTAGCACACCACCAGCCTTCGCGCAGGTCACCGGTATTCTCGTCGGTCTCGGTCTTGCCGTAGCGACGCCATGCGTAGTCGGTAGTTCCCTGCTTCGAACCGATGAAGCCGATGTAGATGGTGTCGGTAGGAGCGACGTAGACGGGCGTGGTGGTGAGCGTCTGCCAGGCACTCAGCGTACCGGCCACGTCGAGATAGTCGCGCGTCAGCATCGGAGTGTTCTGCTCCAGTGCGAAGTCGGTATCGCCATCGTGCCTGACTTTGATGTAGGCGTGTTGGTCACCGAGGCAGTAGTGCTGGGTCGATGCCTTGCATTCAAGCCAGTAGAGACCCTCGGCAAGGTTGTCGATCTTCTGTACCACCTCCATGGTCTTGGCTGTGCCCTCAGCTGCGCTGCAGCCACTCCACCAGGCGTTCCAGCAGGTCTTGTCTTGCTGGGTGGCCGTGCGCTGGTCGCCGTCCTTATAGGTTCCGGCCTTGACGGTCCATCCGTCGGTCGACGCGAACGAGGGCGACTGGGGCTGTTTCTCGCTTTCGGTGGTGCTGACGAAGTCGTCGAGTGCCTGTTGCAGCTGCAGGCGTGCTTCAGCCAGCGCCTGACTGCTGATTTCGACGTTACTGGCAGCCTCGACAGCCTCTTGCAGTTCGTCGCGTCCGGCGAAGTTCATGTAGTCAACGGTCTTGGCTACGGTGAGCAGCGAGTCGAGCACCCGCTTGTCGTCGATGGCCTGTAACAGGTCGTTGACGGCAAGGGTGAGCTTGGCCAGTACCTCGTCGTCGGTGCCGGCAGCCTCTGTAGCCCGCTGTTCCATCTCGGTGTTCAGGTCGGGTAGGGCGGTGTTCCACTCCTTGACCATCTGTACCTTGCGGCGTGCCTGAGCGACGCCGTCGGCAATAGCTTCCTCGCGGGTGTTGAAGAGTCGGCACAGCTCAATGTCGCCTAAGCGTGCCGAAGCACCGAGCCAACGGAACGACATGAGTGCCTCGTTATACTCTCCGCTGTTGAAGACTCCCTGCTGCGTGCGCCAATAGTTGTAGTTGGTCATGGTGAGCTTGTTCTTGTCGGCTGTCTCGCCCTTCGTTCGTACGTCGAGCTTCACGTAGTCGCCAGCATTCTGGCTGGCCAACCGCAGCACGTAGTCGGTATTGGGCTCGATGTCGAAAGCAGTGAGCAGGGAACCTTCGTGCTCCTTGCCCTTATTGGCAAAGGCCTGTAGGAAGTAGCCGTCGGTGAGGCTCATGGGGAACACCTCGAACCAGGGCTGGCCGATGGGCTGACCGGTGCCGCCGGTCCATCCATACATGCCCATGCGGAACTGGCCGTTCAGTGCCAGGTTGCCGCCTACGTAGCGCAGGCCGTTCCCGGTCTCCAGTGCTTCGCCTGGCTCCATGTCCTGACTGCTGAAGTAGTCGCGACCGCTGTAGCTCTTGATGTGGAGTCGATAGCGCACGCCATTGGTGTACTCTTCGTCCTCGATGTTGTAGTCGGCCTCCTCGTCTTCAGGACGGATGACCCGCCATGTCTGCCAGGCGCCACCCGGCTCCTTGCGCAGCACTTCCATGACCTGATTGTACTCACCGTCGTAGTCGTGCCAGGTGATGATGGCCTTGCTGCCTTCGGTGGTCACGCGGAAGTCGCGGAAGCCGCCGCGCATGCGAGGCGTGTTGGGAATCTTCTCGTACTTGCTGTTATAGCCCATGCCTGAGAGCATGTTGGCGTAATAGGTACCAATCTGGGAGGTGACACCGTTGTTGTAGACCTTACCTTTCGACTCGCTGTTCCAGTAGAAGTAGCGCTCCACGTATGCGTAGGAATTCAGCTTTTCGCATATCTGCTTGACGGCCCAGGCAATGTCGCCGTCGGTCTTTCCGCTGGAGAAAGCACCATTTTTGCCCCAGGAAGAGCCCCAGAACCATTCCGAAATCCAGAGCGGGCGCTTGTACTTGCTTTGCATGGTGCCCAGGTTGTTGAAGTTGTCAATCTCCCAATAGCAGTGCAGGTCGGCCAGGTCGCAACGCCAGCCGCGTGCGTCGATAGAGTCGAAGAACTGCTTGAGGAAGCCCGAACCGTCGGTGTAGTCGCTTCCGTCCCATGACGAGGGCGAGCAGAGGCGCAAACCCGTACGCATCAGGTTCTGCCAGTTCTCCAGGATTTTATTCAGCGATTGTGGGTTGTCGTCGCTGCTGTTGAGAGGCTCGTTGTTGGTCTTCATGTGGGCAGACCATGTGGCCAAGCCACAAGCCTTCGACGTGGGATAGTCTTCGTACAGGTGGTTGACCACACACTCCACGTTAGGGTACATATTGTGACCCTCGTTCCAGTCATAGCAGCTGATGACGTTCAGTGCGTCGCAGGCGGTGGCATCGGTATTGCTCGCCAGACCTTTCTTACCTGCGGTGTTCCACTTGAAGATGCGGTAACTTGATATTTTCTCGTCGAGAATCTGTGGCAGAGTAGCCATCTCGAGGTCGGCATTGTTGGCAATGAAACAGCGCTGGTAGCCATAGCCGCTCTTGCCGGTGGCAAAGGTGACCATGTAGCCTCGCTTCAGACGGAATGAGCGGATGCGGTTGTTCAGCTGGGCGTTAGTCATGGTGACCATGTAGCCATCGTCGTCCTCCAGTCCGAAGCTGTTGCTCTGCTCGCCACTGAAGTTCTGTTCAGTATAGACGGTGAGCGGCTTGTCGGTGAGGGCGTATGGCAGAATCATACTACCCTTGGTACCGTAGAGGCGTACCTGGCAGTTGGCTCCGTTGACTGCAGTTGCTCCGTTGATCTGCACGTATTTGTTGAGCAGGGTGTTGATGGCTACCGTAGGTTTCACGTTCTGGAAGATGAGCACGGCATGCTCGGTGTTGGTGATGTTGACCAATCCGTCTTCGGTAAAAGGTGTCGTGCCGGTGACGATATAGTCGAGATCGTCGGCAAGCGTGACGGCTGTAGTAACTTGTTCCACCTTCTCCTGTTGGTTGGCTGCGAAGAGGGACAACGTCATTGTCATCAGCAGTAGAAGCAGTGCTGATTGTCGCATGGTTCTGTTTATTTCCATGTTATTCAGTATTAGTTAGTGAAATCGCTATATAGTTAGTGTAGGAATGTCAGTGGGTGCGGAAGGTGATTTCCTGGTATCCGACGAGTCGCCATGAACGTCCTCCCGTGGCACGGTAATAGACGAGTGCCTCGTAGCGGTTCTCTGTCTGATAGAACGAACCTTCTTCTGGCACGACGTGGGTAGCTCCTCCAGGATCTTGCAGAAGCAGTTGGTAGTTGTAATAACCTTGCTTTTGGAGGATGACGGCGTTGTAGCTTTGGTCGGTAGGGTCGTATGTCATGACATAGTCGGAAGCGTTACCGGTAGTCCACTGTCCGTCAATGATGACGTTTGCGTTGTCATAGTGAGGAGCTGGGGTGAGCTTGTAGTGGACCAGGACGTAGTCGGAGATTCGGTCGTTCTCGATGTTGTCGCTGTTGCGGATATAGAAGGCCCCGTCGGCATCCTCGTCGTAGATGTAGTTGCGTCGGGGCTCACAGACGAAGGGATAGGCATGGTATTGGCGCAGTTCCTCGTTCCATAGCATGTGCTCGAGTCCCATGGTGGGATGGCTCACGTCGAGCACCTCGAACTTGTGGTACTCGTTGCCGCCTTCGAAGATGAGTTCGCGGTTGTGCTCCCAGCGTAGTCCCTGCTGGGTGGTGAAGTTGGGACGTGGGTTTTCGCGCATGGTGTCCTCGCGCTGGTTCTGCATGACGAAGACCTGTAGCTGCTCGTTCAGGTTATTCACCCGCAGACTGTTGTAGTTGACGCTCATATTGAGCTGCTGGTAGCGACGGTTGTGGTCTATGTCGGTATTGGTAGTCACGTCGAGGCCAACGTCCATCAGCTGTTCTGCGACTCGGAACTCGCAGACGAGCACTTCCTGCAGGTCGTTGTCCTCGTCGAGGACGTGCAGCCGATAGTTGCCGCTCAGTTTCAGCCGTTGCTGGTCATTGGGCAACTGATACTGATAGTGGGTGTAGAGTACGGTGGTGTTCAGCGAGTTCTCGTAGTCTTCAATAGCCAGGTCGTTGAAGCCTTCGAGCCACTCGCTCTCGAAAAGACCGTCGACAGGTGTCCAGTCTGGATTGCATAGCTCCAAATGGCAGATGAAACGGTGGAAATTGTGGGACAGCTCGTCGAAGTCCAGATGTAATATGTCCGTCGAATGCAATTGCATGACGGGCATACTGGTCCACTCCTGGTTCACCACCACCTGCAGGGTCTTAATGTTGGGTGCAAGAATCTGGTGACGGGCGTGGCAGTTAAGAATACAGATAGCGCTTAATACTGCGCTTAGGAGTCTTCTCAAATTCATTCTCGCGGATTTCTATTTCGCTGATTTTCTCATAGGCTGGAAGCATCTGGTTCAGGCCGTTGCGGTTCTGCTCCATGATGTTCCTGATGTCGTCGGTAGTAAATCCTAACTTCTTGGCTTCGTCCTGGTCAGGGTAGACCATGGCTATGAGTTTGTTGTCGCGCTGTACCACGAGGCTCTCTACGACCATCGTCATCGAGTTCAGCTTGTCTTCGATTTCCTCGGGATAGATGTTCTGTCCGCTTGGGCCGAGGAGCATGTTCTTCGAACGTCCGTTGATGTAGACGTTGCCATACCTGTCCATGGTACCCAGGTCTCCTGTGTGGTACCAGCCGTTCTTGTCTATGGTCTCGGCAGTAGCTTCGGGGTTCTTGTAATAGCCCAGCATGACGTTCGGACCCTTGGCAAGAATCTCGCCTGGAATATTTGCGGGGTCGGGCGAGTCGATTTTCACCTGCATGTGTAGGGCAGCACGTCCGCAGGAGCCGGGTGAGAATTCGTGCCAGTCGGCGTAGCAGATGATGGGGGCACACTCCGTGGCACCATAGCCCACGGTATAGGGGAAGTTGATGCGCTTGAGGAACTGCTCAACCTCCTGATTGAATGCCGCACCACCTATAATTATCTCGTACATGTTACCGCCGAAGGCTTTTACCACCTCCTGACAGATCATCTCGCGTACCTTTTTAGATATGACAGGCATCTGCAGGAGCAGTCGCATGCGGTTGTTCTGTATCTTGGGGAACACTTTCTTGCGGATAATCTTCTCAATGACCAGCGGCACAGCGATGATGATTTTCGGCTTCACGTCGGCAAAAGCCTGTGCGATGATGGCTGGAGAGGGGATGCGGTTGAGGTAGAAGACATGGCAGCCTTTCAGGAACTCGTAGATGAACTCAAAGGCCATGCCATACATGTGGGCCATAGGCAGGATAGAGATCACGTTGTCGCCCGTCTTAATGGTCTTGCCCAGGACGTGCTCGGCAAAATCGTAGTTCGACCACAATGCACGGTAGGGAATCATCACACCCTTGGAGAATCCCGTCGTCCCGCTCGTGTAGTTGATCATGGCCATGTCGTTGCTGTCAGCCTCACGGAAGTAGTGTACGTGTTCCTTTCGGAAGTATTTGGGGAACTTCTTTCCATAGAGCTCGTTCAGGTGCTCACGGGCATAGGTGAGCTTATCGGTGCGGCTGATCATGAGCGAGTAGTCGCCATTGTTGATGATACCCTCAAGATGGGGCATCTGCATAGGATCGATAATCGATGCCACGTGGTCGCCAACGAAGAGCAGACGGGCATCAGAGTGATTGACGATGTTATGGATCTGCTCGGCCATGAACTCATGTAGTATGGGCACGGCAATGGCACCATAGGTCAGCGTAGCCAGGAAGGCCGCCGCCCATTGGCTGGAATTGCGTCCGCAAAGTGCTATCTTGTCGCCTTTCTGAATGCCCGAGTTCTCGAATAGTATGTGTAGTTTCTCAATCTTACGGGCAACATCGTGGTATTGCAGCGTCTGGCCCTTATAGTCGGTCAGCGCGTCGCGATCCCAATTGGTGATGATGCTCTTCTCGATGAGCTCGTTGAAACTTGGTATTTTTTCCATAGATTGTTATTAGATGTTCTGATAAAGGTAACGTTTGATGCTTTTTTTCGGAGTCTTCTTGAATTCCTCCTCATGAAGCTTGATGGCGGCGAGGTGGCAGTAGTTGGGCAGTATTTTGTTCAGCTCCAGGCGGTTCTGCTCCATGATAGCTTCCAGCTCCTCTTTGCTGAAGTTCATCATTTCGTCCTGATCGGGGTAGACCAAGGCTACCAGTCGCTCGTTCTGCTGCACGACGATACACTCTGACACCATGGCCATGGAGCTGAGCTTGTCTTCTATCTCCTCAGGATAGACATTCTGTCCGTTGCTGCCGAGCAGCATATTCTTGATACGTCCGCGTATGAAGATGTTGCCCCGCTCGTCAATGGTGCCCAGGTCGCCCGTGTGGTACCATCCTTCGGCATCGAGTGCCTCATGGGTGGCTTCCTCGTTTTTGTAGTAGCCTAACATTACGTTTGCACCTCGTGTTACAATTTCACCCGGCACCCACTGTGGTTGGTTGGACAGAATACGAACTTCCATACCCTCTACGACCTTGCCACACGATCCTGCCACGTGTTCTTTCCAGTCGTTGTAGCTGATAAGCGGTGCACACTCTGTGGCACCATAGCCCACAGTAATGGGGAATCCGATGTCAAGCAGGAACTGCTCCACTTCCTTCGAAAGCGCCGCGCCGCCCACGATAATCTCGTAGGCTTGTCCGCCAAAGGCCTCATACACCTGTTCGCATATCTTCTCCTTCACTTTCTTCGACACGACAGGCATGGCCAACAGCAGTTTCATGCGGTTGGTAGCAATGACGGGGAATACTTTCTTTCGGATGATTTTCTCAACGATGAGCGGAACAGCAACGATCAGGCGTGGACGAACGTTGAGAAAAGCCTGGGCGATGAGGGTGGGTGAGGGCAGACGGTTGAGGAAGAAAAGGTGACAACCGTTGCAGAAACCGAAAATGAACTCTACCGACATACCATACATGTGGGCCATGGGAAGAATTTCAAGCATCGGGCTGCCGGCCTTGACGATAGAGCTCAGACGGTGGATGCAGAACGTGAGATTGCCCAATAATGCCCTATAGGGAATCATCACACCTTTCGAGAATCCAGTGGTGCCGCTGGTATAGTTGATGAGTGCCAGTTCTTCGGACGTGTCATGATGATAGGTGATGTTTTCCTTTCTAAACGCTTTGGGATATTTCGACCCAAACATCATATTTAAATGTTCACGCGCGTAAGTTAGTTCGTCTGAACGCGAGACCATCAGCGAGAAATCGGGCAGATTGATGATGCCCTCCAATTGTGGCATCTCGTCTGGGGTGATTTCCTTGGCGATGTAGTCGCCCACGAAGAGCAGGCGTGAACTGGAGTGATTGACAATGTTGTGGATCTGGTCGGCGTTGAACTCATGGAGCACTGGAACGGCCACGGCTCCATAGGTAAGCGTAGCAAGGAATGCCACAGCCCAATGGGCCGAGTTGCGTCCACAGATAGCAATCTTGTCGCCCTGCTTAATGTTGCAGTTATCAAAAAGGATATGCAACTTTTCTATCTTGCGAGCCACATCATGGTATTGCAGCGTTTGTCCCTGATAGTCGGTCAGGGCGTCGGCATTCCAGTTGTTGATGATGGCTTGATATACGTATTCGTTGAAACTTTTGGCAGTGTTCATTGCACAATTTTCAAAATAATGTGCAAAGATAATGCCTTTTCTGCACACCGCCAAAAAAAATGTGCAGTTTTTTACTGCCCAACCTTAGAAAACCCTGTTTCGGGTAAAAAATAAACAGAAATGGTAACAAGTAGAATGATAATCCTACTCGTAACGTATGGATTGAAGAAGAACGATAACCCTACTCGTAACGCATGGATTGTGCTGGGTGGATTCTGGAGACCAGATAGCTTGGTGCTACGAGTACAAAAATACTGATGACGAGTGTTGCGGCATTGAGCAGCAGAATCAGGGGGATGTTAAGCTCCATGGGTGCCTCGCTCACGTAGTACGTCTGCGCGTCGAGGGTGATAAGTCCTGAGTACTGTTGCAGCAGTACGATGCCGATGCCGAGCAGGTTACCCCAGAGTAGTCCCTGACCGATGATGAATACGGCAAACCAGAGGAAGGTGTGGCGTATGGTCTTGTTGCGTGCTCCCAAAGCCTTGAGCACACCAATCATCTGTGTGCGCTCCAGGATGATAATGAGCAGTCCGCTGATCATGGTGAAACCTGCCACGCATACCATCAGTGCAAGGATAATCCACACGTTGATGTCGAGCAGCTCGAGCCAGGAGAACACTTGGGGATAGAGTTCCCGGATGTTCATCGAGGTGAAGCTGTTCTGCATTCTGTCCTCGGTGCGGTTCACCTGGTCGATCACGTTGTCGCTGACCGTCTCTAACTCATCGAAATCGTTGATAAGCAGTTCTGCACCCGAACACTCGTCGTCCTCCCAACTGTTCAGACGTCGTGTGGCATAGAGGTCAGTGAGACAGATGATGTCGTCAAACCGCTTCATGTTGGTTTCGTAGATGCCACTGATGGTGAAGCGGCGGGTGCGCACGTCATCCTTATTGATGAAGTAGGCAAATACGCGGTCGCCTGCATGCAGGTTCAGCTTGTCGGACATGGTCTTCGAGATGACGAGCGGATACTTTGTCGTCGAGTCGCTGAACTGTGGTAGTTCTCCCTCTACGAGGTGCTGTTCAAGGAAGTAGTTCTCGTATTCCTGACCTACGCCTTTGAACATGACACCCAGAAATTCGTCATCTGTCTTCAATATGCCTTGCGTCATGGCGTAGCGCTCCACGTGTTTCACGCCTTCAATGCCCTGCAGCACCTGCATCATCGAATCGCCGATGCATACCGGGAAAGGCGTGGCACTGCCTGTCGACATCACGTTCTGCACCTGAATATGACTGCCGAAGCCCACTACCTTGTCGCGTATCGTATGCTTGAAACCAAGCACCACCGAGACGGTCACAATCATCACAGCCAGTCCGATGGTTACGCCGAGCATGGCTATGCGTATGGCAGGGCGGCTCACTTCTTGGCCCTCGTCCTGCTGACCGTAGATTTTTCGTGAAAGGAATAGTGGGAGGTTCATGCTTCTTTTTTTTATGGGGCAAATGGGGCTAATTGGGCAAATGGGGCTAATTTGGCAAATGGGGCTAATTGGGCAAATGGGATGTTTATTCGCTGACCGTACGACCTGGATATGCCTCGAGGGCGCGCTTCAGCACGTCGAGGGCCTTCACAAGGTCTTTCTTTTTCAGCACGTAGGCTATGCGCACTTGGTTGCGTCCAGCGCCCGGAGTAGTGTAGAAGCCTGCGGCAGGTGCCATCATCACCGTCTGGCCTTCGTATTCGAACTCGCTCAGGCACCAACGGCAGAACTTCTCGGCATCGTCAACCGGCAGCTTGGCCACTGTGTAGAATGCTCCCATGGGGATGGGTGAGTAGACGCCGGGAATGCGGTTGAGCCCGTCGATGAGGCACTTGCGTCGCTCCACGTACTCGTCGTAGACGTCGCGCATGTACTCTTCGGGCGTGTCGAGCGAGGCTTCGGCCACAATCTGTCCGATGAGTGGGGGAGAGAGGCGTGCTTGGCAGAACTTCATCACGGCAGCCCTTACTTCTTTGTTTTTCGTGATGAGCGCACCTACGCGGATGCCGCACTCCGAATAGCGCTTCGACACTGAGTCAATGAGGATGACGTTCTGCTCGATGCCTTCGAGGTGGCAGGCCGAGATATAGGGTGAGCCTGTGTAGATGTATTCGCGGTAGACCTCGTCGCTGAACAGGTACAGGTCGTACTTCTTCACCAGGTCGCGTATCTGGTTCATCTCGCGTCGCGTGTAGAGGTAGCCCGTGGGGTTGTTGGGGTTACAAATCATAATCGCGCGCGTACGTTCATTGATTAGCTCTTCGAACTTCTCTACCTTCGGCAGTGAGAAGCCCTCGTCGATGGTAGTTGCAATGGTGCGTATCTTCGCTCCTGCCGAGATGGCGAAAGCCATGTAGTTGGCGTATGCTGGTTCTGGCACGATAATCTCATCGCCGGGGTTCAGGCATGAGAGGAATGCGAAGAGCACTGCCTCTGAGCCACCGCTGGTGATGATGATATCGTCGGCTGTGACGTTGATGTTGTACTTTGCGTAGTAGCCCACAAGCTTCTCGCGGTAGCTCAGGTAGCCCTGCGAGGGTGAATATTCCAGTATGGTGCGGTCGATGTGCTTCAGCGCATCGAGTCCTACCTGTGGTGTGGGAAGGTCGGGCTGGCCTATATTCAGGTGATAAACCTTGGTGCCCCGCTTCTTGGCTGCAGCAGCCAGTGGAGCAAGCTTTCTGATGGGCGACTCGGGCATTTCCAGTCCGCGAACAGATATTTCCGGCATTTCTTTTTCTGCTTGGTAATAATAAATCGGCTGCAAAGTTACAACTTTCTTTTCAATAATTAACTCCTTTTCCCAGATTTCTTTCAATTTATTGCATGTAAAAAACTTGTGGATGTCAGAAAAAATCCTTATCTTTGCCCCGATAATCGGAGTTTGTGTCTCCGCAAGTAACCATATTCACGACAATTAAAAGATGAATGCAATGATTGAATACCTTTCTGCCAACATGTGGCAAGTGTGGGCCGTTGTGGCCGTTCTGGGGTTGATACTCGAGCTTTCCTCGGGCGACTTCTTCATCATCTGTTTTGCTATCGGTGCCTGTGGCGCTGCCATTGTGTCGCCTTTCGTGGGCTTCTATGTGCAGCTGGGCGTGTTTGCCTTGATCACTGCCTTGAGCATCTTCCAGGTACGGCCCTTTGCCCTTCGTTATCTGCATAGGGCCGATCCTGACCGCGTGAGCAATGCCGATGCCCTCATGGGGCGTACGGGGCGCGTGGTCGAGGCGGTCAAGGCCCGGGGCTATGGTCGCGTTGCCATCGATGGTGACGTGTGGAAGGCCGTGAGCCATGAAGCTCATGACATCCCTGTCGATGCCATCGTGCGTGTCGTCGGACGCGAGAGTACCATCATCACCGTCGAGCCCGTCAATGGCTAATATCGCATTTCACAATTCCTCAATTCTCATTTATTCATTATGGACATTACACTTTATTTCCTGTGTGCAGTCATCATCTGCATCATTATTTTCGCCAAGATGGCGCTGGTCATCATCCCTCAGTCGGAAACCAAGATTGTTGAGCGTTTGGGACGCTACCACGCCACGCTGAATCCAGGCATCAACGTGATTGTGCCCTTTATCGACCGTGCCAAGAACATCGTGGTGCTTCATCACGGACGCTACGTCTACTCCTCGACCATCGACCTTCGTGAACAGGTCTATGACTTCCCGAAGCAGAACGTAATTACGAAGGACAACGTGCAGACGGAGATCAACGCCCTGCTCTACTTCCAGATTGTTGACCCCTTCAAGGCCACCTACGAAATCAATAACCTGCCCAACGCCATCGAGAAGCTCACCCAGACCACCCTGCGTAATATCATCGGTGAGATGGAACTCGACGAGACCCTTACCTCGCGCGATACCATCAACAAGAAGCTTTCGGCAGTACTCGACGATGCCACCGACAAGTGGGGAGTCAAGGTGAACCGAGTGGAACTGCAGGACATCACGCCTCCCGACTCTGTGCTCACTGCTATGGAGAAGCAGATGCAGGCCGAGCGTAACAAGCGTGCGCAGATCCTGACCTCTGAGGGACAGAAAGCCGCTGAAATCCTGGCTTCCGAGGGTGAGAAGACCGCCATCGTCAACAAAGCCGAGGCAGCCAAGCAGGAGGCCATCCTTCATGCCGAAGGTGAGGCACAGGCCCGCATTCGCAAGGCTGAGGCCGAGGCCAAGGCCATCGAGCTGATCACGCAGGCCGTAGGCAAGTCGACCAATCCCGCCAACTACCTGCTGGCTCAGAAATACATCCAGATGATGCGTGAGCTGGCCGAGGGCGATAAGACCAAGACCGTCTATCTGCCTTACGAAGCTACCAACCTCATGGGTAGCATCGGAGGTATCAAAGACCTCTTCAAGAGCGAATGAAGCATCCCTTCCTTGCGACCCTACTGCTGATGCTCCCAGCCTACTGTGTCTGGTCACAGACGGCAGGGAGTATCGCCGGTGCCCTGCAGTCGTACAACGAGACCACGAGGGGCACTGAGCGCACGCTTCAGTACACGCCCGAGGATAATGGCTTTGCTTCGGTCAACGGTGTGAACCGCTTCACGCGGGCTCTCTATGGCGGTCCTACCGACTATCGCATCGAGACCAGCGACCGCCCTGTCTTTGCCGTCGTGAAGAAGGGTCATCACCGCAACGTGCGCTTCCTCGTCAACGGCGTCCCCATTGATTCCGTAGGCTACTGTCGTGCCCTCTATCGCGACGGCATGCGCTACTATCAGCTGAAGGATGAACGTTGGACGGCATGGGACGAGCTGCATTTGCAGGTGGTGGCGTTGCAGGAGCAGGAGGGGGCAGTCTTCCGTTTTGAGGCAGTGCCCAGTCCCGACTTTCCGGGCTTTCCGGGCTTTCCTGAGGTACAGGTCAGCCTTTCGCCCATTGCCAATCCCCGCTTGAAGCGTAACGGCGACCTGGGTGCTGATCCCCCAGGCGTGTTTGAAGCTGCCCAGCCTTCACCCTTCACTCTTTACCCTTCGTCCTCCTTCGTTTTCTATCTTGTGCTCCGTTTGGACAGTATCGACAATGGGGCGTCGCAGGACGAGGCCCAACGACTGTTCGACCGTGCCGAGGAGTATAACCGGCAGTTAGCCTCGCGCATCCAGTTCTCAACGCCCGACGCCTATATCAACACCTTGGGAAGTGCCCTTTCCGTGGCTGCCGACGGCGACTGGGACGGACAGACGTGGCTGCACGGTTGCATAGGGTGGCGCATGCCGCTGGCTGGCTGGCGTGCTGCCTACGTGGGCGACGTGCTGGGGTGGCACGACCGTCAGCGCAGTCATTTCGATGCCTACGCCAAGAGTCAGGTGACCAACGTGGAACCCACGATTGCTCATCCTTCGCAGGATGCCAAGATGAACCTTGCGCGTGCCGAGAAGCGCTGGGGCACACAGATGTACTCGAATGGCTACATCTGTCGCAACCCTGAGCGTAACGACCAGATGCACCACTACGACATGAATCTCAACTACATCGACGAGCTGCTCTGGCATTTCCAGTACGATGCCGACACGGCCTATATGCGCCAGATGTGGCCCGTCATCACGTCGCATCTGGCATGGGAGAAGCGCAACTACGATCCTGACGGCGACCACCTCTACGATGCCTATTGCTGCATCTGGGCCAGCGATGCCCTCTATTATAGCGGAGGTGCCGTGACCCATTCGTCGGCCTATAACTACAGAGGTAACAAGCTGGCTGCAAAGATTGCCGAGCTGATCGGTGAGGACGCACGCCCCTACGCTGAAGAGGCCGAAGCCATACTCAAGGCCATGAACGAGCGGCTGTGGATGCCCGACAAGGGCGTGTGGGCTGAGTATCAGGACGCTATGGGCTTGAAGCGCTTGCATGAGAGTCCTGCCGTCTGGAGCGTCTATACGCCTGTCGACTGTGGTGCCTGCACGCCTGAACAGGCATGGAAAGCCACTGAATGGGTCATGACACATATTCCCCATATCCGTGTTGAGAAGTCGGGCTATCGCACCATCGCCACCTCGAACTGGATGCCCTACTCATGGAGCATCAACAATGTGGCAGCGGCCGAGGTGATGCATACGGCACTGGCTTTCTTCGAGGCAGGCCATAGCTCATGGGGCTACGAGCTGCTGATGGGTAACCTGATGGATCAGATGTACTATGGGCAGAGTCCGGGCAACTTCGGACAGCTCTCGCACTACGATGCCGCCCGTGGCGAGTGCTACCGTGACTTCGGCGACTGCATAGGCATTGCCTCGCGCACACTCATCCAGGGGCTCTTCGGCATCATCCCTCAGGCGCTCTTCGGCCTTTGCATCATCCGTCCGGGCTTTCCCGGCAGTTGGGACAGCGTAGCCGTTAAAACGCCTTACCTCTCTTATAAATACACGCGCAAGGAAGGGGTGGAACGCTACGAAATCACCCAGCACTTCCGGCAGCCGCTGACCATTGTCGTTCGGCAGGATTGTGGTGGCGGGCGCTATCGCGACGTAGTGGGAACAAGCGAGAAACAGCAGGTGATTGAATCGCCCATGCCTGACTACAACTTCACGCTTACGCATCCCATCGTGAAGAGAAGACCTTGTCGAGGCACCGACGAACCCGACCTGGAGAAGCCGTTTGCCACCTGTGACATCTCGAAACACTTCAATGCCGAGGTCGACGACATTTTCAAGAACCGCTATCTGTCGCCCCGACCACAGACCACCACCTTGCAGATTCCCGTGCAGGGGGTAGGCGAGTGGTGCCACCCGCAATACACGCCGCAGATCAACGACTCGGTGTTCCGCACGATGATTGTCGACGGTCGCTTCGTGGTGGCTGGCGTACCGTTTGCAACGCCCAAACGTGGAAATAACATCGTCTACACCTCGCTCTGGGACAACTATCCCGACAGCGCTGCCATTCCCTTGAAGGGTAGGGCATCGAGTGCCTATCTGCTCATGGCGGGCTCGACCAACCACATGCAGAGCCGCATCGACAACGGTCTTGTGGTGGTTGCCTATACCGACGGCTCGGCTGACACGCTGAGGCTGCGCAATCCTGACAACTGGTGTCCCATCGAGCAGGATTACTACGTCGACGGCAAGGCTTTCACGGCCCCTGAGCCGCGTCCCTACCGCGTCTGTCTCGGTACAGGCACCGTCAGCCGCAACCTCGGCCACGCCCTTGATATCAAGGGAGTCTATGGGCGTGAGATTCCTGGAGGAGCGGCACAGATGCTGCGCATGCCCCTCAACAGGCAGAAACGCTTGAAAAACCTTACCATTAGGACGCTCTCAAACGACGTGGTCATCGGCCTGATGGCCGTTACCCTGCAGTAGTAAGACGGGCCATGCAGCCCGTCTTTTGGACATAAAAGCGGTAAAGCGGTAAAACGTTATTTTCGCGCTTTACGTACAGATAAAGGGGTTTCGCGTGATTGACCACTCGAAACCCCCATTTTTAATTTTTTAATTCTTTAATTTTTTCGCTCGACCTCCGGTCGCTTGCAAGGCAAGAATTTTTCAATTTTCGCGTCGAAGCAGGGACACTCCTTGCCTCGGTCGAAGTCGTGGTGGCCTGCAATCTTTGCTTTCGGGAATCTTCGGAGCAGCTCTTTCAGCAACGTTCCAAGTACGCTTTTCTGCTGCTCCGTTCGGGTGTCGGCACAGACGCCTTCGGCATTGCGGCCACCTACGTAGCACACGCCTATGCTGTCGTGGTTCCTGCCACCTGCCTTACAGTGGGCACCCTCATAGAACAGTGGTCGCCCGTGCTCAATGGTGCCGTCGGGCAGTATGACGTAGTGGTAGCCTATCATCTCGAAGCCCCGTCGTATATGCCAGTCGTTGATGATCTCGGCATTGCAGGGCTGTCCGGGCAGTGTGTCCGAACAATGTACAATAATGTACTTTACGTTTTCTTTCTTTAGTTTGCGCATAGTTTTTTTGTTTTTTTGTAGTGAAGGGAAGTGAAGGGGATTCCTGAAAAAACAACCCCTACTCCGGGATTACATCGTATTTCTTTTTAAATTGCTTGTTACCGGTTTTCTCAATGAGCCCATCTTCTAACCAACGGCGAATAATTTCGTTCGCATAGTTCAGATTCTTGGCAACGTTCGCCTCTATCAGCGTGGCTGTAGTAATTTTCTCGGGTAGCAAAGCGTAGGTCTCGCGTACCTTAGTCGACCGTCTTCTTGGCACGAAGTTGCTGTTCTCGCGTTCCCTTGCCTGCATGACCATGTCACCAAACATGTGCATCTGTGCCATGAGGCACCAGTCGCCTATGAGCCGGGCAAAGTCCAGATCCGAGTCGAGCACTTCAAGTTCTGTGTGCGACTGAAGCATTCGGAGCACCATCCTGACGAGCGTATAGCGCATCATGATGACGGGTATTCGCTTGCGGAAGTAGTCAAGACAGAAATCCTCTTCCAGCTTGGCCTCCTTGCACAGCTTCCGCTCGTAGTCGTAGCAGAAGTCTACGAGGCGTCCTGCCTTTAGCTCTCCGCAGACCTCCTCGAGCTTGATGCCCACCGAGCGCAGCATGGCCTCGCGCTCATGGTCGCGCACGGCGGTGCGCCGCTCTATCATCTGGAAGTCGTTCGAGGGCATGGGGAAGAGCACCAGTCTTGTCACCAGTCCGTCGAGCACCATCGAGGGCTTGATCTTGCGACCCATCGACTCGGGCGTGCCTGTTACCACTTGGTTCCAGTTCACCTGTATAATGCCGTTCACGCTCTGGTCGTTGGCATAGTCCACGCCTGCAAACTCGTTGTGGAACGATTTCAGCTCCAGGTCGTTCTTGCCTGCCCACGAGCCTTGCTGGGCGCGCAGGGCGGTGGCCAGCTCGGGCTCCATGGTATAGATGTGCAGGTGCAGGGGCTGCTGTCCGTCGGGCGTTGTAGCGTTTGTGTCGATGGCGTCGGTCAGTCGGCGGTAGAGCATGGCGTTCGAGATGGTCGAGGGCACGTACCTGATGCAGGGGTGCTGCTGCTCGGGCGCCTCGGCCTTGGCGTTCTTGCTGGATGCCGCGCGTTTCTTCATCTCCTCCTTGTACTGTCGCTCCCACTCGCGGCCCACGCGGTCAGACGAGAGCATGGGTGCCATGATCAGGCGGTCCATGTCTACTACAAACGACTTGCCGCTGGCAGCGTCGCCGATGATGTAGACCAGGAAGCTGAGGCGGTAGTCCTTGCCGTCGAAGTGTTCCCACCACGTGCGTGTGAGGTACGAGCCCAGCATGGCTCCCGCTGCGAGCACGCCCGCGAGCTTCAGGTGGTCGGGCAGCGTCACAACAGCCTCTCGTAGCACTGGGCTTTCTTCCAGAAGAGGCTTAAGACGAGCCCACCACGCCCCGTAATCGATTGGAGCTTCTGCTTGAGCTTTTCGGTTTCCGTCTCCTTCAGCAAGCTGTACACCCACACTCTGTAGCACGGTCTGAAGCCGTCGTGGTAGGGTGCGGTAGGGCTGCAGGGCACAAGCGTCGCCTGCAATACGGTCGAGCTCACTTTGTCCCCTTTCGGTGACGACCTCTGCTCCCACCTCCGACTCTGCAAGTACCCTCGCGAGTAGCTGTGGATCGAAGTCGGTGATATACCGCAGGTCGCAAGCCAGTCGGTACAGAGACTGGTGACGGTCTCCAGTCTTTGGCTTGCCGCCATTCTGCTGGAACCACCGGTCTGCAATTTCTCGATAGCTTTTTTCATGATAGCCCGCTTTTAGTCGTCCATCCACGTCGTCAGCCTGATTGTCTTGCACGCTGCCCACTCGTGGGGCGTTTCCAGCAGCTCCTTCAGCCGATACAGGGCGTAGGCCGGTATCGCCAGCGCCAGCGACGCGAGGCTGAGCAGCAGTATTAGAATGAGAAGTACGGGGTCGGCTATCACCGCCACGGTATAGGTCACCATATTTTTCATCAAATTCTTTGTTTTCATACGTAAAAAGTTTTTCTTTGTTCATATACAAGATGTCTTCGAAGGTGGGGCAGAACGATGCGCGGCTGGCATCCTTGCAGGCCTCGTCGGGTTCCACGCCCAGCACGTTCGACAGCCACCGCTGGTTGTCGGCAATGTTTCCGATCGAAGTTTCGGCCTTGCCTACGATGCGCAGGCCGCGGCCAGAGGGAGTAACATGTAAGAGATAGATGCCGTAATCCTCGCAGAAATGGCTCAGTTGCTCATTGAACGTGACGTACTGACTGTAGTCCTCTACGTGCTCACCTGTCAACTTGTCCACCCACCGCATTACCTCGGCCTTGGGGTCTTCCACATGGTCAATGTCGAGGATGAAGAGTCCGTTGAGCCGTGCTGCGCTCTGCTTGCGCCAGCGCCCCTTGTAGCCATTCTTCGAGGTGGTCTCGTCGAACGTGGCCTGATACATCATCACCGGCAGGCCGCTCTTGATGCTGGTAATCTTCCGGCACTCGGCTTTCAGCCGCTTGATCTCGGCCTTCAGTTCCTGCGGAGATAGCTTCGGAGACTCCTGTGTAGTGCCCTGTGGAGTGCCCTGCGTAGCCTCCTGTGTAGTGTCCTGTGTAGTGTCCTGTGGAGCGGTAGCAAACTCTACACTCTCCACTCTACACTCTCCACTCTCCACTCTACACTCTCCACTCTTGATCTCGTCCTTCAGCCGGTCGAGTTCGGGCAGCTTCGCGCGGTACTCCTTGATGCGGTTCACGACGGCGTCGCTGACGGTGAGCCTTGCAAACAGCTCCGGGGTTACTACCTCGGTCTGACTAAAGAAGTTTGGTTGATAGCAAAACATTGTGATATACGTTGCATGATGGTTATCAGTCGGTTGTTGTACGCAGGCGTCAGGTTGAGGTCTATGCCGAAGGTCACCTCAATCTTCCGCTCCTTCTTCGAGAGGGTAATGCGCAGGTCGCTGTCCTGCTGCAGCACCGTGCCTCGCAGCTTCGGCTGTGCCTTCGACGCCATGTCGCTGGTCAGCTCGTCGGCCTGCTCCAGGATCTCTGCCCTCGGGTCGACGGCATCGGCAGGCACCGTGAGGTAGGCCACCATCAGGGGCTGCCTGCCCTTCGTGCGGTAGATCTTCGACTTGCCGCGCTGCCTGAGCACCTCCTGGGTGCTCTCGCCCTCGGCGTAGGGTGTGAACTCGTAGCTGTCGTCGCCACGAACGAGGAGGCTGCCCCGCACCCGGCGGGGCACCTCGTTGGTTTCTTGATGTTTCTTCATATCTTCCAGCAGTTCTAAGTATTCCAAAGTCATTTCACCACTATCTTGTTCAGCGTCACTCTGTTCTCCCACCGCTGCTTGCCCTGCTGGTCTGTCCACGGGCGGGCCTGCAGGGAGAGATAGGCCACGTAGTAGTAGTTAGGGTCGAGCGTGCCCTGCTTGCGGGCCTGCTCCTGAATCATCTCGGCATAGATCTTGTCGCTGCCGTGCTGCAAGACGAAGGGCATGGTGGCGAATTTCTCCTTCTGCCCCGTCTGCTGGTTAGTAAACTCGCGCTCCTCAAGGGCGCCCTGGTTCACGATTCTTACTGTTAGTTCCATAATTTTTTAATTTTTTAATTTTCATCAGTCAGGTCAATCTTTTCCGGTCGTAAACTTCAATTCTTCAATCTCTGTTCTGAACATAAGGCAGACAGTTTGTTTTTTACGTCGCCCTCCTTTCAGGCGACCGTTATAGTTATATAAATAATGATCGTGTAAAGAACCTGCCCTGCAGTCACGGCAGAGCAGGGGTCGGACAGTCCGCTGACTGTCCTGATCAATTCAGTAACATGAAAAACACAATAACATGAAAAACACACACTATGAACTAAAAAACTATATCGATTCGATGTAAACATGTCAATGAGCGCTGCAAACTTGTTCCCAGCGTCCCGTGGTTTGCAAGGGCAAAGGTACGACATATATCAAAGCACTTTCTGAATCTTCCGTCGCTTACGGCACAATTTCGTGAACAACGGAAAAAAGAAGAGACTTCCACCCGAAGATGAAAGTCTCAGCATATTTTTACCCTTATTTTTTCCGTCACCTGAACAGTATTTCACGCCTAATGACGGAAGACAAGTAAAAAAGTCTTCTGCGATCATTTTCGTTGGGTACTCCGTCCTTTATCATTCTGTTTACTACTGCGTGAGGCTGCTGAAGATATTTAGCCCAGCCGCATTTACGAAAATCCACCAACCCCGTGATATTGAGTATGGAAGTGCATTGCCAATATACTTCCTTATACCTATTATAATCACTAACCGTCATGTTTGTTTTATTCAGATGATCGGTATCCAATTTGCCGAATGTTTCACCATTCAGCTTACTACTTACTTTAGTCAATGACGAGTTATCTTTAAACGAATCTTTATCTCCCAACATATCATGACACACGAATAACTGCAATTGTATGCTGTTTCTTCCTTCGTGATTGGGGATAGCAAGCCCAAGGTCGGCCATAGCCATTTGCATCACAGAATAGTGTCCAACACGCTCCAGTAAGGCATACTCATTCAGATAAGGCACCATGAGCCTCACATATTCCATAGCCGCCTGACTGGTGAAAAGACGGTCGTATGTGCCAGAAACTGGTTTCAGTAACTCAAATGCGTCCAGATGAGCTTGCAACATACGATAATCATCGCGATATTCAAAGTAGCTGTTTACCATATCTTCATCTATCCGTTCCCTTTCTTTGACCATCAAACTCGCAGCTTGCTCCACATCATCTTTTTCTACAGTACTGAATAGTCGTGCCAGCAATCTGTTGTGCTCATAGCTGTCAGCGCGATACCTCATGCCTTTCAGTTCCTGTGCAACTATATCTTCCATCGTACGACCACTATTTCCTGGCAAAGTCAGCAGATATTTCATTCTATCAATAAAACGCTCTCTGTGTTGCCTGCCATAGTCGTTTTCGTATTGTTTTTCCATCCGGTGAAACACCTTTATTCTATACTCTTTATCACGGTTGATACTGGCATTGTGTTTTCGGATGCGGTCAAGGCTTGTGGTCATACTGCCTACATTGTTTTTCAGTGCTTCATAGTATGCTGGTATTTGACGTGATAGCCACAAGCGCACGTTTCTTCCTTCATCGATACTGTCGTAGATGGTGCCCAACTGCTCCTCATCTTCTGTCAAGTCAAGCCAGTCGGTATCAGAAGCCATCAGCTTCAGTTCTTCTATTCCACTTTGATTACTGAACGTTTCCAAGGCACCGTTGATTGCTGTCTGTACCTTGCTCGCATCGAAACTGACTTCATTAACTAGACTGGATTCTTGTCGATTGGCTGCTGCACGAAGTTCCCTGTCAAGTACTTTGGTATTCAATGACAAACTGTAGAGCATCCCGCCCAAGCCCGAAAACAGCCCACAGTCGGCATCTTCCATCAGAACCTTGCATACGGCTTCCAGTTTCTTCTCAAGAAGTGATGATGATAAAGTAAATCTCATGTGTTTTTATCAAACAGTATTTTTATTTGAGAAGCGTGGGAGCGTACTGCACTCACCGCCCCACTCCAAAAGGCTCTGGTTTGCCTGTCCAAGAAAGACGACAAGCCGTCCGTCCCACGCCGTTTTTGACAGCACAGGCCAGATAGTTTCATCGTCAGGCTTTCTCGGACTTATTTGCTTTCGCTTGAATTTACCAGATTCTTTGGAGCTTTCCGAAACGCTACCTAACTGACGCTAAAGCTGATGTTTATTTGTTCTCTGTCTTTTTGTTTCTGTTTCGTTAATATTGTTTTTTGGGGTCAAATTATCAATCTCTGCGAATAGTGCTTCAATCTTCTCAACTATGCGATGTTGCTCGGCAAGAGGAGGAAGAGGGACTACCCCATTATACAATTTCTTATCATTTATTGCAGGGTAAGCCATTCCCTTTGCATTATCTCTATCATTTGCATATTCATCAAATATTGGCGAGAGCAAATAGTAGAAAAGATATTTATTGTACAAACCTGGCACGCACGCCATAACAGCAAAGCCAGTACTTGCTATAGGATCTTTCTCAAATGGCCTTTCTATGATACAAATATTATGAAGATATGGCCTTACCGTAGCATACAAAATATCCCCCATCTTCACTATTTTTCTTGCTCTTGAAGGTGCTTCTATAGCCTTAAGAATATTCTCGCTACCGTTGAGTTTTTGGTGCTTGTTGTCAATTGAGCCAATATCAATATAAGAAAAATCTTCCGTTGGCGTTTTTTGACCATGATTATAAGTAATTTCTACAAGACGAACAAAACGCCAACTTTCAGGAATCTTACAAGGTTTTTCTCTCTCGTCAACAGGTGTTTCCATGAGGTCTTTTTCCTTCAGCACACCTTCTTTAACAAGCCTCTTTTTCTCTTCACGAATTTGCTTCAAAAGAACGCTTGCGGGCTCATCGGTAGGGTCTTGCGTACCCATTTCACCCATGATAGCCTCTTGCAAGATGCTTTTCTTTAGTCGCTCAGGCAGTTCTTCATTCAGTTTATCAAGAGCTTCCTGAGTCTTGCCGTATGCCTCTACCTTCGGCATCAACTCTTCTATCTTTGCCACTATGCGCTTTTGCTCGGCAAGGGGAGGAAGAGGAAATAAAAATGATTTGAAACTTTCTGCTGCTAAATTTGGTTGAGCAGTCCCATTATTGTATTTCTTGATTTCTTCGAAAAATAGATAAGAATCCAAATAAACACTTAAATATTTGCACAATAATTCATAGGATGTATATTGACGAACAATTACTAAGGACGATGCTATAGCCCCTCTTTCAAAGGGATAAATACCATGTTTGCCTAATGACCCCCTAATACATACAACCATATCTCCTGATTTGAGTTTTCCATTCCCTAGTTTATTATATTGCTCTTCTGTTAGACATAATAATTTGTCATCTTTTAGAACGGAATTATTACATAGATTCAAAGCACTAATAAAGGGAATGCCATTTGTTGACAATTTGGATTTTGAAGGATAATTCTTTCCCCTGTCACCATTTTGGATTTGAAATAAATCATTAATTCTGCACCACTCCCAGCCCTTGGGAATCTCAAATGACTTTTCATCCTCAGAAACAGGAATAGCTTCAAGGTCTTTTTTCTTCAGTTTCCCTTCTTTCACCAGCTTTGCTTTCTCCTTTCGGATTTTGTCAAGCAACACCGATGCTGGCTCATCGTTGGGGTCTTGCGGTACCAGTCGCCCTTCGATAGCCTCTTGCAGTATGGAGTTTTTTAATTGCGTTGCATTCATTTATGAAGTTTTTTTTTGATATTTCGATATATTGTATTATTTTTGCAGGCAGAAATCAAATATTTGTAGTTATGACAGCAGTACAACTCAACGCAATGAACACCGAGCTGTGGCAAGGAATTGGAGCCATAGCCGACAGCGAGCCGCTGATGAAGCGCCTGACAAAATATGTAAAGAAGCTGGTGAAGGAGCGTGAGGCCGACCCAACACTCATGAGCGAGGAAGAGTTCTTTGCCAAGTTAGAGCGTGCTGAGAAACAGCCTGGAAAACGTTTTGCCAGTGTAGAAGAACTTGACCAGTATATCCGCAGCCTATGAGCAAATACACGGTTATCATCAAAGAAGAAGCGCAGGCAGACCTGAAAAAACTCCTTAGTTATGAGCCTAAGGCTTATAAGAAGGCCATGAGGTTCATAGGTGAACTTTTTGACCATCCCCAGACAGGACTTGGGCATCCTGAACCATTGAAGGGTAAGCCAGAAGGGCGATGGAGCCGTGAAATCACGAAGAAACATAGACTCATTTACCGTATTTTCGAAACAGAAGTCCATGTTGACGTGCTCTCTGCCTACGGGCATTATGGGGATAAGTAATTGTCTCATTCCCTAAGCATCTATTTTAATTCCTAAGATAGACTCAATCTCTCGAAGCTGTGCATCAATCTTGGCATCGAGGGCTGAACGCTCCTCATGGTATTTCTTCAACAGCTCTTCGGGGCGCAGCACCTCTTCCTCTTCCTTGGGAAACTTGCATTGGTCGAAGCTACAACCATTCTGCATCAGTTCTTCAACCCTAATGCAGCGTGCCTTTTCGCTCTCATCCAGCTCTTTCCGATTATCCCACCACTCACATACAGGATTGAAATGCTCTAAGCGAATTGATTGCGACTTATTAAAATGCAACATACCTTCTGGCATATCGAGACGATAGAACCACGTGCGAGCCGTACAAAAACCTTCAGGGGCGTCATCGTCTGCGTTGTTGTCGAAGAAAAGGATATTGGTAGCAATGCTGGTATACGGCGCAAACACACTGCCAGGCAGACGAATGATGGTGTGGAGCCTAAATCGCCGAAGCAGTTGCTCCTTGATAGCCCGTTTTGCCCCGTCGGTGCCGAAGAGGAATCCATCGGGCACGACAACTCCTGCCCTTCCATTCTCTGCCAGCCGTTGCATTATTAGCACCATGAAAAGGTCGGCCGTCTCACTGCTGCGGAATTCCTGCTTGAAGTTCTTCTTTGTGCTGTTCGATGTCGCACCACCGTATGGCGGGTTCATGGCAATGACGTTCACTTTGCCTTTTTCTTCATAGTCGCTCATGGAGCTGCTTAGCGAGTCCATGTGATATAGTTGCGGATCTTTTATCTCATGCAGCAGAACATTGGTTACGGCCAACAGGTAAGGGAAGGGCTTCCACTCTTGGCCCACGATGCTCTGCTGCCACAAATGATAGTCTTCGGGTTTAACACATTGTTTACGCATGTGTTCAAGTGCCGAGATGAGGAAACCGCCCGTTCCCATAGCAAAATCTCCCACCGTCTCGCCAAGCTGGGGGTTGAGCCGTCCTATCATGAAGTCGGTGACTGCACGAGGCGTATAGAACTCTCCTGCGTTCCCTGCACTTTGAAGGTCTTTCAAAATTTTCTCGTAGATAGCGCCAAAGGCGTGGCTGTCATCGGTGTCAAGTAAGTCAATGTCATCGATGGCGTTGATCATCTGACGCAGAAGCACGCCGTTCTTCATGTATTGGTTCACTTCCTGAAAGACTTCCCTTACGATGGTCTTATGCATAGGCGTATTGGTGGTAACCCGCACACCCTTATATTTTTTATCGTCGCTGTCTTGTCCTCTGAGAACGGGAAAGAGGGTGTTGTTGACGAACTTCAGGAGCAGTTCATCGGTCTTGACATCTTTTATTTCCTTGCCCTCAAAATCCTTATGTACGGCCCAATTGCGCCAGCGCAAGTCTTCGGGTATAATGCTTTGGTAGTTAGGATCAGCATCTTCCCACATCATTTCCTGTGCATCGTAGACTTTCAGGAAAATAATCCACACCATCTGCTCTATACGCTGTGCGTCACCGTTGATGCCGGAATCCTTGCGCATGATGTCCTGTAGCCGTTTTACCAAATTTCCGACTGCCATATTGTTTCTTTTGTTTATAGTTACGAATTTAAATAGACTATCCTACATTATATAACTCATTCTCTAATCCTCGAAGTGCCTTCTCGTAATCCTCTGGGCTACTGAACACACCCCGCATGATACGTGGACGTTTGGCTATCTGGTCAAAAGGAGAAAGATTTAAGATGACCGGGTCTTCAATGCTTGAAATACCCACTTCACCGTACTTCTGCATCAGTCCTTCAAGCACCTGCCTGGCTTTGCCCTGATAGCGGTTCAGATAGTCACGTTTGCGCACATGCTCCACACGCTCACGACGCGTGAGTGGTTTTGCACCGTAGGCTACATGACAAATCAAGTCGAACTCGTCGTAGTCTTGAAGCGAGGGATTCTCTTCCCGTATGGCCTTCAGCAGTTCATCGCAGTTTTCAATGGCAGCAAGCACTGCTGCTTTTCGGTCTGCATCACGCCAAGCTCCGTGGAACACGTCGAGTGTGGGGAAGTGTTTTTTCACCTCTCTTCTCGTGTAGTCGATAACGCTTTCCGTAGTGAGTCCGGAACCATCATTTTTCATGTAGAGCACTTGTTCGTGAACAATGCTGACCTTACCGCCTTCGACGTGCAGTTTCTGCTGCCTCTCCCTTCCTGTTTCGGAGTCGTCTGGTTTTGGAGTGTTGTCACCATCCTCATCACCGTTACCGCCGATACCTTCATCACCTTTGGGATCTCCCCAATCGGTTGGTTCGACGTTGCCATCAAACTCCTTATCAATATATTGCGTTGCATTGCGGAAATCAAGTATTTCGAACATCAGTTTGTTTTTACGCTCAAAGATGCGCGTACCACGGCCTATCATCTGTTTGAGCATGGCGGCATTGCCCACTTCTTTGTCTATTGCAATCAGACCTACAGTCTTGCAGTCAACACCTGTGGAAAGTAATTCGCTTGTGGTGGCAATGACAGGATATTTGGCGTAAGGATTGATGAAATCATCGAGGAGCATTTTACCTGCGCGGTCATCGCTGGTGATACGCACCACATAGTTGGGGTTACGGCGCACCATATCGCGGTTCAGCTCAACAAGAATTGCTCGCATAAGCAGAGCTTCCTCTTGGTCTGGACAAAACACGATGGTCTTTGTCATGCGTCCGATGCTCTTCAACATTCTTGTGATGCGGTGTGCCACCACACGCTGTCGGGCGCTTATTTGCAACTCACGGCCAAACGTAGTACGCACGTAAATCGGCTTGTCGAGAGGCAGGCCGTTCACATCCTTTTCGTCAGGTTGAGGTACATAGCCTTCAAGATCCCTGTCCAGATAAGTTCTTGTTATGCGGAAGGGGGCAAGAAAACCGTCGGCAATGCCATCAATCAGTTTGTATTGATAAACAGGGACACCGAAGTAGTCCACATTGTCGGCACCTTCTTTTTGTTTGGGCGTGGCAGTCATGCCTATCTGTATGGCGGTGTCGAAATGAAGCAGAAGGTCATGCCACTGTTTGTTCTCGTCAACGCTGCTGCGGTGACACTCGTCAATGACAATCAGGTCAAAGTAGTCGTGCCTGAATTGCTTGTAGGGTTGCTCCTCACCGGGTTTCAGTTCGTCCTTACTTTTCACCCACTGTGTGTACAGGCTCATGTATAGGTCATAACCTTCTTCAAGGGTCTTGCCTTTTACCTTAGTCATAAACTTGGAGAAGGGCTTGAAATCCTGTGTCATTGTCTGGTCGATGAGCACGTTACGGTCGGCTAGATAGAGTATCTTCATGTTCCTTCCTAACTGTTGCTGCCACTCATGCAGACGGTAAATGATCTGAAAGGCGGTGTAGGTCTTGCCAGTGCCAGTTGCCATGACCAGCAGCAGTTTTTTCTTGCCAGCGGCGATTGCCTCGATGGTATTGTTTACGGCCAGGCGCTGATAGTAGCGTGGAGGCCAGGTGTTTGCGTCGCTGTAATAGGGAGTCTCAATGAGAGAAGCACCATCTGCGATTAATGACTGTCCTAATAACTTTGTTTTGCTGGTGTCTATCAGGCGGGCACGTTGTAGAAGAGCTTCTTCGTGGCGACGCTTTAACTCTTCGGGAGTTGGGAAAGTGTCCATAGGAAAAGTACGCATTTTGCCAGTGCTTATGTCGTGTTCTACAAACATCTGGCCATTGCTGCTGTAAGCAAAAAGTAGTCCTAAAACCTGAGCATATTCAATAGCCTGTTGCAGTCCGTCATCAGGCTGGTGACTGCCCGATTTTGCCTCGACAATGGCAACAGGATAATTGTCTGCTGCATCAAGCAGATAGTCAGCACGCTTTCCTGCCTTACGGCGCACCATGCGACCTTGTATCACCACTTCTCCGGCAGTAAAGGGATACTCCATGTGCATCTGCTGCTTGCTCCAGTGGGCATGCTCCAAAGCAGGAGTGACAAACAGATTCTTTATATCCTCCTCGGTATATTGGTTAAAGGGAATTGTTGCCATAATGTCTGATTTGTTTCTAGTTATTTCACTATTATCTTTCTGCTTTTCCCATTTGCAGAACGCTGAATGACGATACCATTACCGGGCTGGATAATCGACTGGCCATTGAGGTTGAAGTATTTTCCGGGTGCATCAGACGTGAAGTCGGATATGGGATCAATGCTGTCAAATTGCTGATCGATATTCACTTTTTCATTCAAGACAAAGTTCCATTGGCTCTGATTGTTGTCGCCCATCAGGATGCCATTCTCGCCATCGTTCATGTTGACGTGGAGGGGCGTGTCGGAAATGACAATGTTGCCGTCAGGATTTATGCTGGCATATTGCTTTGCCCCGATGTTGTATAGATAGTTTGAGCCATCCTTCGTCACCAGCTGCCAGCTACTGTTGGCACTACTCTCATCCACATCATAGAAGGAATTGACGATGGAAAATTTATTATTTAGAGGGTCATAGACCATGAAACCAAAAGAGTTGGCATTCATCAGCGTAAATGCTTTCTTGGTAGTCAATTCCCTTGTTTCTGCAGCTATCTCCCTGATATTGATAAAATCACCCCAACGGCCATATATGGCGTTCCATCGCTCACCCATAGGCACATAGAGCACAGCATGTTTATATGTGCTAGACGAGAATGCATCAGAATTAATAATAGTGTTTATGTTTTTTACTACTATATTCTCGAGCCAACATCCCGTAAAAGCCCCACTATTAATCCTTGTCACAGAACTTGGTATGATAATTGATTTTATCGACCGACATCCCCCAAAAGCATGATCACCTATAATAGCAACTGTGCTTGGTATTTTACTTCCCTTACAACCAATGTATAAAGTGTTAGTGCTTGTCTCGATAATGGCATTGCAATTTTCTCTTGAATCATACTTGCTGTTGCCTTCTTCTACTATAATAGTTTCCAGGGCGGAGCAGCCAGAGAAAGCAGATTGCCATATACTAGTCACGCTGTTGGGGATGGCTACTGAGGTTAAGCCGCTGCAGCCAGAGAATGCATTATCTCCAATAGTTGTCACGCTATTGGGGATGTTGACTGAGGTCAAGCCGGAGCAGTTAGAGAAAGCAGATTGCCCTATACTAGTCACGCTGTTGGGGATAACCGTGTTTTTTATCCCAATAAAAAGAGTGTTAGTTTCTGTTACAATGATTGCATTGCAATTATCACGGGAATCATACATAGTGTTTCCCCCTTCAACACTTATGGATTCAAGGCTGCCGCAGCCATCGAAAGCACATACTCCTATGCTCGTCACGCTATTGGGTATGGTAACTGAGGTTAAGCCGCTGCAGCCAAAGAAAGTATAGTTTCCTATAATCGTCACGCTATTGGGGATGGTTACTGAGGTTAAATTGCTGCAACCTGCGAAAGCATGTTGTCCTATCCTCGTCACGCTATTGGGTATGGTAACTGAGGTTAAATTGCTGCATTCATAGAAAGCAAAATTTCCTATGATCGTCACGCCCTCTTCTATCAAGACTGAAATAATATACTGGTTAAAACTATTCCAGGGGCTGAAATTATCCCACATATAATTATACATACGGCCACTCCCCGAAATCGTCAGGGTGCCTGTTGCTTCATTGAACGTCCAGGTGAGATTGTCACCACAGGTGCCGCTGTCGTCGGCATTTGCTGCCACCGGAAGAAGCAGGAGAAAAAGGAGTAAGATTTGTTTCATGTTCATAGTGTTTTATTTGTTTTTAGTTTCAGGTGAAAATTTTCGGGTGGTAAACCTCGCGATACTCACGTAGGGCGAGGGGTTAACCTTTTAAATAATTATCATTATAATTGCCGATGCCCTATACGTAGGGCGGTGCAACGAGATATAATATAAAGAAATGGTCAGGAGAAGTCGTCGTCGTCCAGCTCGTCGTCGCAGTTCAGGCTGCCACCCGTGGAGTCGGGCTGGTACGTGATGGTGCCTGCCCACGCCGTGTCGACGGTGAGATGAAGGCCGACCTTGGCCGAGTCGGCAGCAAGGCTGTCGGCTGCAGAGCGGGTTAATGACTGGGGATCGTCGTCGGGATCGTTGCTACAAGCGGCAACGAGAAGCGACGGGAGTATCAGGAGAAGAGGCAGGGAAAGGAACCGTAAGGTCTTAACTAATGTTAAGCCCCCCCCCCTGTTTGTTAATTGATATTAATAGTCGAGCCATATCTTGGTATGTTTTCATCGTTCTGTAGGCAATGCCGGTGCGCAGCCCGCAGCATTAATGCTGCAAAGATAATAATTATTTTCGGAACCAAGAACATTGTTCCCCCATTTTTTTCGCGACCCCAAGGAAATCGCCTGCTCGCTACACCCAAGGGTGTCTCGACAGGCTGTTTACTCAGGCGCGCACGCGTATATATTAATGTAACACGTTTTACCGTTTTACCGCTTTAACGCTTTTAGACATTGAAAATTAGTAAAAGTGACTAAATCTATAAATTAATAGTTTAATATTATATATATATTATATATAATATTAAATTTGAAGTCCCATATTTCTAAAATCGTTAAAGCGGTAAAACGTTATTTGCGTTTTACGCGGTTTTCACCGAACAGTGGTCCTGTCGAGGTCGCAAAAACACAGCTCGAGGCAATGGAGGCTCCGATGGTGAGCAACGGAGCCTTCGTTGCCTGCGAACGGAGCGTGCCACTTAGAATGAACGGAACGTTCGTTCAGAGCAAACGACGTATGCCGTTGGAAATCAATGGAGTATGCCATTGAAATAGGGGAGTGTTAAAAACGTTTCCGTAGTGTCAAAATCTGTAAAAACAGTTGCCTGCCTACCCGTTATTATGTAACTTTGCACTATCCACAGGCGCCGTGGATACAACCATCCACCATCCACCATCCACCATCCACCATTAACCATTAACCATTAACCATTATGATTTTTATTCAGAAGTACAAGAACAACAACCAGCACTCGAGCGGCTTCGGCAAGTACTACGGCCGCGTGAAGATTGTAGAGACCGTTGGCATCGAGAAGATTGCCCAGCGTATGCAGGACAACTGCACTGTGAAGACCTCTGACGTCATGGCCGTGCTCAACGAGCTTGGCCCCACCATCACCCAGCTGCTCCAGGAGTCGAAGCGCGTGCGCATCCCCTCGCTCGGCTGCTTCAAGATCGGGGCCTGCACCAAGGGCGAGGCCGACGAGGCCCAGTTCAACGTCACGGACAACGTGAAGTCGCTCCATCTGATCTTCCAGCCCGAGACCGAGACCACCGACAACCACAAGCGCGTGAAGAAGATGCTTAAGGGGGCCACCCTCGGACTCACCGACGTGATCTTCGGACAGAAGAAGAAGGAAGAAGAGCCGGAGGAGGATCCGGGAGATTAAGGCCGAAAGGCCTTAATCTCTTGGGGAGTGAAGGGGAGTGAAACTCCCCTTGCCTCCCCCTCGCCCGACCTTTGGGACGCTTGCCAGAGCAAGAAGGCAAGAACATCTTCAAACCTCAAACCTCAAACCTCAAATCTCAAACCCCAAAAACCATGACTAAGTCTCGTATTATCTCCATCGTCGTGAAGATGCTTATCGCCGCTCTCACGGCCTTCATTACCGCCCTGGGCACCACCTCGTGCATGAGCGCGGTAGGACTGATCTGAGAAAAATTAAAAAATTAAAAAATAAAAAATGGGGGTTTCGAGTGGTAAATCACGCGAAACCCCTTTATCTGTGCGTAAAGCGCGAAAATAACGTTTTACCGCTTTACCGCTTTTATGTCCAAAAGACGGGCCATGGTGTCCATCTTTGCCTCGGTCTCGAGCCATTCCTGCTGCTCTGTGCTTTCTTTCAGAATGCCGCCACCGGCATAGAGCCTGTATTCGGGGGGACAGATGTGCATGCAGCGGAGGGTGACGTAAAGATGGGTCTCGGGGTTGAGTGGGCCCATGAAGCCGCTGTAGTAGAGGCGTGGTGTGGGCTCATTGTGAATGATGAAGTCGAAGGCCTCCTGCTTGGGCAGTCCGCAGACGGCAGGCGTAGGGTGCAGGGCTTGTAGCAGCTCGCCTACACGCGCATGATTAAATAAGGTAAAGATGAAGTCGCTTCGCAGGTGAATAAGGTTGGCAGCACGCACCGTCCGGGGCCCTTCCTCATGCAGGCTGCTGGCAAATGGCTTCAGCTGCTGGGCAAGGTAGGTGGCTACGTAGCGTTGTTCTTGGATGTTCTTCGTGCTCCATCTGGCGTTCTCGCCCTCGCCGGTAAGCCCCTCGCCTTCCAGTTTGATGGTTCCTGCCAGTGCAATGGTGCGCCACTGACCTGCCTTTCCTTCAAGCAGGATTTCGGGTGTGGCGGTGAGCCAGGTGCCGCTCTGAGGTGTGCTTATCAGGGCAATGAACAGTCGCGGATAGCGTTGGCAGGCACGGAAGAAGAGCTCGAAGGGAGAGCTGGTGCCGTCGTTGGGCAGGGGCAGACAGCGCGAGAGCACGAGCTTCTCGAACTGTCCCTCGAGCAGTGCGGAGTGGAAGCAGGCAAAGCTCTCGCGGTATTGGTTGCGGGGCGGTTGCTTGGCAAGGGTAGGGCTGTGGTGGCCGGTGACGACGGTAAGGTTGTCGATGTCAGAAACATCGACCATGCCGCCTGTCAGCGACAATTGTCTGGTCTGGTCGGGATGGAGTAGTAACAAGGGCGTGTCAGCCCCGATGTTGAAGGGTGCTATCACGAAGCCGCTCTGCCCGTCGAGGGCTGTAAGCGAATGGAGCTGTTCGGGCTCGCTGCTTGTCTGCACCAAGAGCGTGCATTGATTTGCGTAGGGAAGCCTGTAGATAGCGAAACTGCTCATTGGTGGCTGATGATATAGTTGGTCACGCGTACGCTTGAAATCAGGTCGCCCTTCGAGTCGCGTATGTCGACCTGCCATACGTGGAGGGTGCGGCCTCCGTTCAGCATGCGGGCATAGGCAGTTACGGTGTCGCCTTCGGCTACAGCCTTCACGTGGCTGCCGCTCACCTCGATGCCCACGCAGGCACAGCCGGGACGCAATGCCGACGAGCCTACGCCTGCAAGGTTCTCGGCCAGAGCCAGCGAAGCCCCGCCACTAAGAAAGCCGAAGGGCTGGCGGTTGCGTTCGTCGACCCGCATGCGGGCCATGCAGGTATCGTCCTCGGGAGTAGAGATGAACTCCATGCCGAGGGCGGTACTGAGATTGGGCTTTTCGTTGATGATCTGCTTGATACGCTCTACGTTCATTGTCCTTATGGCTTACTTGAACAACGAGTATTCCTTGATGCCCCATGCCAATGCACTGGCTCCCAGCACGTCGCGTTCGCGGTCATCGATGCTGGAGCACAGAATCTTCACGTGTCCGCGAATGTTGCGGAACACGTGCTTGTCGAAGGCCTCAATGGCGGGGTCGAGCAGCCAGTGGCCAGCCTTGCTGATGCCGCCTGTAAGGATGATGGCCTCGGGGTCGACAATGGAGGCGTAGTTGGCAATGGCTACACCCAAAATGTGGCCCGTGCGCCGGAATACCTCAATGGCAAGCTTGTCGCCCTGCTCGCAGCACTTGCAGATGGTGCGGGGCGAGATATGGTCCAGTTCGCGCATGAGTGAGGGCTCCTGGCTTTGGGCAAGCAGTTCGTGGGCAGTGGTCTTGATGCCCTTGTCGCCGCAATAGGCTTCGAGACAGCCCATTCGACCACAGCCGCACATTCGGCCATTGGGCACGACGCAGGCGTGACCGAACTCACCTGCAAAACCGTCGGCACCCAGATGAGCCTCGCCGTGGGAGAAGATGCAGCTGCCGATGCCATAGCCCAGCGACACGACGATGAAGTTCTTCATGCCGTGGGCCGAGCCGAAGACGTGTTCGCCCAAGGCCGTCACATGGGCGTCGTTGCCCAATGCTACGGCAATGCCCAGACGGTCACGCAACATGGCTGCCAGCGGGGTGACGCCAGGCCAGCGCAGGTTAGGCGGATTCTCAATGCATCCGGTGATATAGTTGCCACTGGGCGAACTGATGCCCATGGAGCGTATGGTGTCGTAGCCGCCGTTGGCCTCGGTGAGCAGGATGATGCGCTCGCTGAGTGCTGCTACATATTCGTTCACGCTTTCATACTGGTCGGTGTCGAAGTAGTCCTGCGCTATGATGTTGCCACGCACGTCGACAATGGCATAGGTGGTGCGCTCCAGGCTGATGTCGACACCAACCACTCGGTTCTTGATGCTGGTCTGTTCCATTGTTCGTCTTAGATGAATAATGAGTATTCCTTCACGCTCCAGGCCAGTGCACTGGCTCCGAGCACGTCGCGCTCCATGTCGGTGAGCACGGAAGATAGCAGTTTGACTTTACCCTTGATATTACGGAACACATGTTCCTCGAACGATTCTTCCATCGGGTCGGTAAGCCAGTGGCCGGCACGGGCGATGCCACCGCTCAGGATAATGGCCTCAGGATTGATGACCGACGCATAGTTGGCCAGACCAATGCCCAGCAAGTAGCCTGCGCGGCGGTAGACCTCGATAGCCAGTGCGTCGCCTTCATCGCAGCATTCCTTGATGGTCTTAGGATTCAAATCGGTTAGCGAACGCATGAGCGAAGGCTCGCTGCTCTCCTCCATGACTTCGTGGGCGGTCTGAATGATGCCCTTGTGGGCGCAGTAGGCTTCTAAGCAGCCCTGATGTCCGCAGCCACACAAGCGCCCGCCTTCGACAATGCACGAGTGGCCTATCTCACCTCCGAAACCCTCGGCTCCCAGATGGACGCGGCCTTGGGAGAAGAAAGTGCTACCCAGACCATGACCCAAGGCCACAAGCACGAAGTCCTTCATACCGCGTGCACTGCCATAGGTGAACTCACCAAGGGCGCGTGCATGGGCGTCGTTGGCAAGAGCCACAGCCAGTCCTAAGCGGTCGCGCAAAAGGGCTGCAAGGGGTATTACTCCCGACCACTGCATGTTGGGCGAGTTGACAATACTGCCGGAGATAAAGTTACCGCTGGGCACGCTTACACCTACAGAGCGTATGCGATCGTAGCCGCAATGATCTTCAAAGAACATGACCAGACACTCCGTCAGATGGGCAACGAAGTCGTTGACGTTGGGATAGTCGTTGGTAATAAAGCTGTCTTTGGCAATAATTGCGCCTCGCAGGTCTACGATGGCGTAGGTGGTGAGGTCATAACTAATGTCGACTCCTGCGACATAGGTCTTCATATTTGTCCGTATCATATCGTCGAAGGATGAAAAATGTCTTATTTTCGGCAAAAATAGCAATTATTTTGTGATTGACCAAATGATATGTGGATTTTTTTTGCTATTCTCATCCTTTTTTCTTAAATTTGCCACCAAAATATCTATTGTATAACATTTTTGTTAAAAAAATTGATGCGTATGAAAAAGATTTTCGTCATGATTGCCGTAGCTATGACCATGGGTCTGGCTTCGTGTGGTAACAAGAACGGCGCACAGGTCGCCGACCAGCAGGACACGGAGGTGGCAAGTGCAGCCGACGCTACCATTGAGAACGCTACTGCCGAGATTGCAGCCCAGCTTGAGGCTGGCGATGCCAGCAAGTTGCAACAGGCCATTGAGGCCGCTAAGGAGAAAGTGCAGGAACTGCTGCAGGATAATCCTGAGATGGCCAAGGAGTACCTGACGAAGGTGCAGAACTTCCTGAAGGAGAATGCCGAGCGAGTGAAGGCTGTCGTGGGCGACAATGCCGTTGTGCAAACTGCCGTATCAGCACTGACGGATATGCCCGTAGACAATATCTTGGAGTCGCTACAGGCGCTCGGTGCCGACGGTCAGCAGGCTGCCGAACAGGCTGCCAAGCTGGTGGAGGAAGCTCCCGACGCTGTGAAGGAAGCTGCCAACCAGAAGATAGAGGAAGGCAAGGAGGCCGTGAAGGAAAAGGCCAAGGAGAAGCTGAACGAGGAGGCCGACAAGGCCCTGAAGGAGCTGGGACTCTGATTACCGCTGCTCTACATCATTTCACCAATAACAAAAAACAAAACATGAGGATTGTTGTTCTATTTGCTGCCTTACTGCTGGCTTCGGCCTCAGCAAGGGCCATCGAAGACAATACGGTGGAGATAGCCTATAGTGGCTCTACCGCAAAGGTGACCGTGGCTTCGAACATCAAAAGCTACGTCAGCGTTACCAGTGGCACGTCTTCTCACGTGAAGATAGTGCAGAGCGAAAGCTTTGCAGGTGTCGACGCAACCGTCGAGAACGAGGACGGCGAGATCATCTACGTGCTCTCGGGTACCTCGACCGACGGTGAATTCTATATGGAAGGTTCTTTCAAGGCAACTGTCGAGCTGAACGGCCTGACGCTGACCAATCCTACAGGTGCTGCCATCGCCATCATGGACGGCAAGCGCGTATCCGTGAGCGTGAAGAAGGGAACCACCAATACGTTGACCGATGGTGCCAACGAGACTTATAACGGCTGCTTCCACTGCAAGGGCCACACCAAGTTCAAGGGCAAGGGCACGCTCACCGTGGTGGGTAACTCCAAGCATGCCATCTACAGTAAGGAGTACCTCGAAGTGAAGAACTGCGCCCTGAAGGTGACGAAGGCTGCGAAGGATGGTATCCATTGTAAGGAATATTTCCTACAGGAGAGTGGCAGCATCGCCATCAGCGGAGTTGCCGACGATGGCATTCAGGTAGAGATAAGCGGTACTACTTCTACTGGCACGATGGCAGGCCATGAGGAAGAGGACTCGGGCAACTTCTATCAGGATGCCGGTACGCTGACCATCAAAGACTTTGGGGGCAGTGCCATCAAGGCCGACGGCAGTGTGAAGCTGTCGGGCACGATGAGTGGCTTCAGCTTGTCGGACGTCAGCGAGTATTCGTCGGGCATCTATTCGGTTCTGAATGACAATAACGGACGGAAGACCTACTACGACCTGAACGGACGTCAGCTGCCCTCAGCGGATGCGCTCCACAAGGGCGTCATCCTGCAAAAGCAGAACGGCGAGACCAAGAAGGCCATTGTCAAGTAACTGAGTCCACTTTAAAAAGTAAACCTTTCACCAGTCAACTGTTATTATAATATGAGTCCACTTTAAAAAGTCAGGACATGAGAAAAAAGGGGGAATAATCAATGCGCAGCCACTCCCCTCCCTTGTAGGGGAGGGGTTGGGGTGGGGTCAGTATCTTTCTCATAGACAGGATATTACAG